>Ga0325405_1004160_pt1 | contig 14808 bp, 11 predicted proteins | sample PopdelMetagenome_21_FD_205663 | JGI IMG/M metagenome (GOLD analysis project Ga0325405, IMG submission 205663) | Populus deltoides microbial communities from Bellville, Georgia, United States - Xylem-Control-R2 | ecosystem: Host-associated > Plants > Phyllosphere > Stem > Wood/Secondary xylem... | reverse complement strand
AAACAAAATAAATAAAAATTAAAAAAAAACCTAAAATCATGTAGAAAAAAGACAATCTATTGTAAATTGAAAAAAAATTATTCATAGCAGATAGAGAGAGACAGAGAGATAGAGAGAGAGAGAGAGATGTACTTTGCAACAAATAGAAATAAAGATGATGATATTGTGGTGACCTAATGGGTAAGTTTGTTAAATGCACAAACATGGATTACATTAATTTCTTTTTTATTAGATAATTATATTTTTTAGAAATGACTAGATCCTTAGCCCGTATTGTGCCTTAGGTCATATCATTTTTTTTCCAATCTTAAAAAAAATATAAAGACATCAGGAAGTCAAAAATCTCATATATACTAGACGAAATATTTTTAAAATATTGAGATGGCTACACATTGGATTGATTTGAATCAACCATGGTTAACCTGCAAAACTCATGATGTAGAGCATTAGATTGTGATAACCTCATGGAACGCAAATTGAAACAAATAAGAAAGTTTAATTTTAATTAACCAAAAATTGAAGGTCAAAAATGAAAAAACTATTCAATAAAAAAAATCCAAAAAATAACTTGAGTAAACCTAGATTTCTAGCTTATGCTACATTGCAAGTCTAACCAAATTTTTTTCTAACATAAAACAAAAATAATGTTCAAGTAATGGTAATGTTTTTTAAAAAAAAAAAAAATCTTAGGCCTAGGTTATATTTAAGATGATTGGGGCTATTTGTTATGATAATAATGATTGTTTTATGAATAATTATGTATTATCTTGATATGCGTAATTTTAAAATTAATTTCCTTGTTAATATTGAATGAAAATTTTAATATAATTTTATCAAATTTATTGCTCTTATTTTTTTCATATAAATATATAAAAATGATTGATTCATGATTTTTTTATTTTTTAATTAAAAATTAATTTCATGAATATAATATGTTTTTACATAACCAACAACGCTTCTCATAAAATAACTCATGTTTTCATCTAAATAAAAAAGAATTGCTTGAACAACAAAATTAAGTTTTCGATTAAAAATATATTGTTGTTAATCTTTATTCAATGAAACCATGTTAATAATAAAAAAAAATAGTTTTCATGAAAAAAATAATTTTTTTCTCTATAATTTTGATAAATATTTATTTTTATTATAGAACAGTTAAATATAATTTTTTTAAGAAGTTCCCGTGTGATATGATTTGATGAGTTAGAAGATTAGGAATTTCTTTATCTTCATTTACACGCTAATTGTTTAGTCTTTACCATAAACATAAGATTATGTCCAAAGTTTTGAACCCTTAAAATTAAAAGACCTTATCCATCTTCAGATAGCCGTAGCTTAAAATGTAATAGAGAGTATACAAGACAAATTAAAAACAAAATCTCCATTTTCAACCTAAATTTAAATGTCTTTCTAATGCTTATAATTGCATTTTGACTCGAAATATTAAGCAATGGCAAGTTGGAAAATTGAAAGAACACACTGGTTGGACAAAAGGAAAACAATCAATTATTTTATAAATAAATAGGGAAACAAAATGGTTTATTAAATCCAAGGCGCATCTTAATGAAAAGTGAATCATCTATGTGTTGAGTGCTCATTGAGTCTCCTCCAACTCTACTGGAATCATAACTTGACCAGCATTTTTGTACAAAGCTCCATGCACCAAATCTGGCTACCAATCCTCACTGCAACTCCCCGACAGGTGCCTCATTGAGCCATAGAAAATGGATGAAATCATACAGTTTTGCGCTTACACTCACCTGCAAAGCTTTCAAGTTAACGTTCCCATGGTTGCAGCCATCTAAAATTACAGAAGAAAATATTCACAACAGACAGAAACATCACCTTGTACGGTGTTGGGTTCAGCCGCCTCATGTGATCAGGACGCATTCTCTCAAGCTGCTTGATACAGCGATCTCTAATGTCCTTGAGAGGAGGTAAATCTTCTCTTGGTTTATCTGCAAGAAACAAAAATTCATTGTAGACTGCATGGATGAAGTAAGCTGAGCCTGTTGGTATAGTCTGTGGACAAACAATGTTAACTTGGGTGTGATACAATGCTGAGTCGTGAAATTTCATCTTAACTACAAACCAAATCATTGCATGTTTAGAAATAATCATGTCTTATATGTGCTAGCCTTTGTGAAGATGCAAATCCCCGAAACAACTTATTCAATAATGATCTCACATGCTTAAGTTCCACTTGATTTAAGTTATTTTTTTAACTTTTGACTGGTAGAAAAGTCATGGATATGTTTGTTAGAAACAACTTTTGGCTTTAAATTAAAAATGTTGGTAATAAAATTGAGTCCAGATTTTAAAAACTTCAACTTATAAATTCTAACTTATACTACCTCTTTTTAAAATTAAAAAAAAAAAATGCTTTAGGTCAATCTTACCAAAACATAATTCTAAGTTAAAGTCATTTTAACTTATTTTTATCATAAATTATTTACGAAAAACAATTTTTGAATTATGAATCAAAGTCAAAAAATTGTTTTTTCATACGTTAGGCTAAATGGACCCTAAATATGTTTAGGTCATAGAAACCCCTACCTGAGCTCCCAGGCCAATAACACTTTAGAAGCTCCTCAACCTGCTGTGGAACCACATACGCTCTCTTGGATTCATTAAAAGGATGGCGACATAGTATCCGCTCTCCCACCTGAAAGTTCAGAAAAGGAAGAAATTATGTTTTTTCCTTCATCCAATCACCATAACGAGTCAACTCTATCCAGACAAGCAGCTCAATCACGTGTTAAAAAGGGGACAAAAAGTGCATGGCATCAAAAGTTTGTGACCGTTGATGTTGATGAGGAACTCTTATGACCACCCTAGTAAAACTAATGTAAAAATCAATTACTGAGATCTCACCAGACTCTGAAGTCCATTATATTCTAATATTTGCACTCACAATTTAATTTTTTATATGAAATAATAGCAACAACGATTTGGAATACCAACCCCTCAGCTTGCACAGGGAAAAAATCTTTGATAAAATGATCATGCCAGCACTCTCAGAATACATATTCATAAATAACACAATATATACAACAATGGTGGTGGTACTTAGCGTAAATCAAAGATTTGAGCACATGGAGCACTTTGATGATAAATCCATTAATCAATGCACTACCTTTGGAGATGGTTCATTTTCCCCTGTCATTATGTCCACCAGTGGGTAGCCTTCTCTTCCATACAATCTATAACTCCGTTTTTTGCATGGTATAGAAACCTAGTAAAATAATGAAGGGGAACAAAAATCAGTGATTCAATAAAAATTAACAGAAGTTTCTTTGACTTGGATCAAACCTTTGAAACATCTTCAGAAAGTTTGATGCGAGGCTGATTGTTTATTTCAACAAGCTTGAAGACACAACCCAAAGCAGCTTGAGCATAGCAAGTTACAAGATAGGTTCCGATTCCATATGCATCAACTTCATGACCCTGTGCAGCCAAAAAATGCTATACCAATTAAAATTGAGGTCCAACAAAATGCACATCTGCCCTTTTCTTCTCTGTTGTCAAAACAGTTTCATCATAAACATACATGATTTAACATTCGACGGATAAGCGACATAAATTATTAGTAAGAGCAATTCACAACTATTTGTTGCTAACAGGGTGTTTGGGAGTATGGTAGGGGTTGCTTTTCAAAGTGTTTTTCGCTTGAAAATACATCAAAATAATTTTTTTATTTTTAAAAATCATTTATGATAACAGCACATCAAAATGATCTGAAAATACCAAAAAAAAATATTAATTTGAAGTAAAGAAAAAAATTAAAAAATTTCAATTTTTTTCGAAAGCGCTTTTGAAATACAAAAACAAACAAGCTGAATAATGGAAATTTTATTCATGCTGCTGTAACACATTTGAAAACCAGATCAGCAACAATTTTGGCATTTAATGTTTGACCAAAACATTTTTCAACTAAATAACTCTCCAACATAAAAAAAAAAAAATACATAAATTCCTATTTTCTGTGTTAAGAATTCCCATGTGGAGAAAAGGCATGGAAGCAGATGCCAAAGGAGTGTTGAAAGGCACATGAAGATAACAACAGAGCAGATTACGTAGGGCATTGGATGACGGATTATGAAACCACACATTATGTGGCTTTTTTAAGTTTTTTTTATCTTTAGTGGTTAAGAAAAGTTTTATGAATAAAGATCCTAATTCTTGGTGTAAAAACTGAAACACAATATTTTGAGCCCTTTCTGTATTTGAAAACTGTATCCCATTACTTACTGAATTATCTCAGTTAAATGTATAAATTGCCCCAGGCTTGAAGTAAAATTAGTGGAATTCAGCTATGGCATCTTAACATAGCATGCGGCTAAGTAAGACAGCTCAGATGCCAGATATTTGTAAGAAATTTTCCTGGTTGCTCAGCAGCGTATGATCATGCCAGGAGCAAACCCACAATGCCAGAGAATTTTCATGTGAAACCATTCTTAAACATGCTCTATAGAATAACTAATCCCTCCACTGAGCTCCAAAACAGGAAACATAAGTAATTTGCTCAGAGCACCAGAGCAGTTTTATTGCAGAATGATTACCTGTTTGTTTAAAGCATCTAAAGTTTCCTCATTGAGGTCATTACTAGCAGTAATGCTCATCTTTCCAAAACCAGGAACTCCAAATTCTTTCTCAATGGCTCTAAAGAACTTCCGGGCCTCACAAGACAAATATGCTAGATCACCAGAATCTAATCTAATGCCTACCGCTTTATATCTGCAAAGTAAACCATCTAAAATCACCAGTGTAAATTGAGTACTATTAAAGGTCACCATGGAGAAACAATAAAACATTTTCAGAAAGCTATGCAAATAAAAGACTAGACAATTGAACCACAAGCTAATGTGACAATGATTAATGATGAATGATATCTGGAGTTTTCTCATCAATGCCTTTGGTTTAAGATAGAAATTGCTGTTGGAGGTGAATCATTGGAAATGGCTGTGAGAAACTGATGCATCGAGCTCTGGAAGATGTTGCATGATGCTTGTAAAATGTAGCAAATTGTTAAACTGTATATTGCAAATATCTGGTTGAATTCTGAATCACAGGAATATTCAGTTGAAGCCCCGGTTGAAGAAAATACAGGGCCAAAGGAGGAGATACCAAGAATTGGTATAAATCAATAGGATGGCAGAAGCCATCTGTTAGATGTGAAGACATGTGATTTCAATGTTGGATAGGTTTGTGAAACTGAAAGCATTAACCAAAGTGGAGGCAGTGTCACAGTTTCAGAATATGAGATCTTGGTGCTGCCATTTATGCCTGCTACGGGCCTATTTGGAAGTGTGGTAAAAGTTGTTTTTTAAAGTGCTTTTCACTTGGAAATACATCAAAATTATTCTTTTTTATTTTTTAAAATTTATTTTTGACATCAGCATATCAAAACAACCCAAAAACACCAAAAAAAAATAATTTGAAGCTAAAAGAAAATTCAAAAGTTTTCAAAAGCATGGTTGGACCGCAATGCCAAATAGAGCCTAATAATTTGAATTGCCTAATATTGGCATTGAGCTTTTGAGAGAGATACTATTACCCAAACATGATGACAAGAATGGAATGAGAAATTTAAGGAAAAAAAAAAAGAAAAAACAGTATGTTTCAATACCCATGATAGTAGAAGAAAAAGGAAATTTTGCTTAGCAAGAATTCCAATACACTCATAAACCTTATGACTTACCCAAGATCATTAAGTGCGAGAGCAACCGCACAAAAGTTAGGGATTCCACTCCTCATAACCTGGTAAAGAAACCAAACAGATTAAAAAAACAATCTTAACTGCTATAAAGTGATAATTAATTAAAGTAACCACACCACTTAAATTTTAAGACAAAAGTTCAGAATGCAGCAAAAAGAAGGTGCAACATATAATTAACCTTTGCTGGTCATGGAAACATTATAAGAGTTCTTGCACCATTTCATAATGGAAAAGTTTAGAGTCTATTCTGTAGAATGCCACATGCTTGATGATACAAAATATAAACATCAGCATTTTGAGAAGAAGAGTTGTACATATTAGAAAGCAGAGGTGAATTGGAATAAATTTCAGAGGTTATAGACCTTGATAAGATTTCCCTTCATCTTGACATTCAGATTCTTGGTCACATTTACAGGTTACTAGATATATGATTTGTAAAATAACAACTTAGCTTATTAACAAGACAAAGTGCAGGATGCAGCATAAAGTAAAGACAGCATATAATTAAACTTTGCAGATATTTTGCCTAAAGATTCATAGTGGTTAGGCTACATTGTTTTCTATTTTGGAAAATTAAGGGAACATGTTAACTAAATACAAATTTTCCAAAATAGAAAACAATGGCCTTTTTTTTAACAAGGACCTTGTTTGGCTTAAGTTGAAAATATTAAAAGGAATGGCCATAAATATTAGGTGAACCGAACACAACCTTTATTTTAATAGTGGAGAATTTGGAAAAGGATTTGGAAGACAACCATTTCGGTGTTTTCCAATTTTCTAGAAAAATGGAGAATTAGAAAAGATGTTTTCAAAAAACAATTTTCATTCCCAATTAATAACATGTTCTCTTTAGTTTTCTGTTTCTTAGAAAAAAATTCTGGAAAACTTTTTCACAAGTAAATGCAACCTTAATGTCTCAATTCGTTCAAAAGAATATGGTTTTTTATAAATTTCAAGATATTGAGTGGCCTAGATGACAGGTGTTTTGAGAAGATGAACTTCATAAACAATGCCTGCAAATTTGAATAGAGTTTAAGAGGTTACTGAAATTTGATCAAACAATTGTTGACTTTGGCTTGTTCTTTACAATATTTCGTGCTAAACATGTACACAGGTTTTCTGTGAGGGATAATCCTGATCACCCAGGATTGTATGTCAATCTTAACTTCAATATTGAGAATCTAAAGAAAAGCACAACATCAACCAGCAAGATGTCAAATCTTGATAAATAAATTGGAAAAAAAAAAAGAAAACAAAAAATGTTTATCCAGGAAACAGTTATTGACAGATAGGCTTAGTCCAGGGAAATGAAACATAGCAACCTGGAAGAAAAAACTACACTCACGTCATATGTGTCAACAAGAGCTAAAAAGCTTATAGGGAACGCCAAGGCATATGAGGTGAAAGCTGCTAGCTCACTTTGATTGGTCTCACCAAAAATACCACGTAATGAACTTGACCACTGCATAGCATGAACCATATTAATCAAACTACAAAAAATTAAAGAAAAAAAAAGTGAAAGGGAGCATAATAAGCAAATGAAGAATGAATTATAGGATCAAGCCATTGTTCATACCAATTAGCTGTCAAGGAAGTAAGAAAATATATTTATCAATGTTAGATATTAAAATGACTTGCAGTGCTAGATTTTCTCAGTGTGATAGTATCTGCGACGAACCATTAAGTTCCTAAAAAACTCAATCTTGGCACGTCTTTAGAAGTAATCAGCATTGTTTTCCAAAAACACTATTCCCAAAAACAAAATGCACTTTCTGGAATCTAAAATATATGTAGAACAAGAAAAACCTTTCCGCAATCTGAATTTAGAGTGAAAAATCACGTGTGCTCCTTCTAGAAACCTCAACAAGGTTATAACAAGTGGAGAGAGAAAGAGAGTGCACTTTTATGATAATATCAAGATTGTTTAACATAAATAAGCTCACATGTAATGCACAAATATAACTGCTAGCATAAATAACAGAAGTTTTTCATCTTTTAGAACTTGAAAAAATTGGACCTCGGTCCCTTCTTTTTCATCTTTTTCTTTTTCTATTTTTTTTTTTAAGTATGTTAACTGAGCATTCTTGATTACACAACTCACATCTATAGAAGTTTCATCAACAAATTAAGAACTTCCATATTTACTTTCCTTGTATTTCTACCCCACACTGACAACAGATGGATCCATAAGCCACACAACTAGTTATCTCAAAATAAATGAAAGAATACTTATTTTGTGTTATCTAGGCAAACATTTTCAAGACGAACATAGGATGAACAACTTTTGACGAATTATCAAAATGAATGCAGAGGGCCATTGAAGAAGACCTGAATTTTACTTAACCATGTCTGAGCTAAACTAACGAGGTCCTCACAACTACTTGATCCATCAGCACTTCGAAGTGACTTGTCTGTGATCTCATCAGGGCTCTGCAAACAACTGGATAATTTAGATGAAAGATTGACTAAACCTAAAGCAAGGAAATAATATCATTTAACGCACATTGCATACATGTATAAACATTGGCACAAGCATGTGAAATACCGCAGAAAAAGAAACAGGCCTATAATTTGAGAGAGAAAGAGTGGTGCCTAAAGGAGAAAATTTATCTTAAGAATTAACATTCATGACTGCACATAATGACCACTATATCATTTTAAGCACATGCATTTAAAAAAAAAATTGTTAATTGAAATGCAACTATGAAGCATATATGATGAAACACACATAATCTCAATTGCACTGAAATTCCCTTTGTAAAGATAAAAATGGATGTCTTATAATGCTCTTTGAGATTAATTGCTAACCATATATGAGCTGACAAATGCATGGGAATGTGTTCCACGCAGAGGTATCCCAAATAACCGTCCAGCTGCAACATTGCTGCCAAAACAAAAGGCAGAAGTAGGCAACTATCAATTAAGATGTCGAAAAACAGCCATAGTATCATGGAAAGAAATGTGATTTTTGCATGCAACTTTATTTATCCATGTTGCATAAAAGAAACCCAAATTATCATTTGGTTGCTGATTACAAAGGCCTACTGGCTTCTTAGAAATTTGTTGCTGACAAATCAGTTATGGGCCAATGCATGGAGTAAAAATGAATGCATTAAAATACCTCCGGCCATATCTCACTCACTCAAAATTCAGAAAAATAATTTTTCCAGCACCAGAATGCTATTCCTACCCTATTTTAGGAACAAGGACAGTTTAGGCCTCACTTTAACCAGTTTGAGAGGATGCAGAAATTCTCTTTGCTATCAAATTCATGAACCAAGTAAACCAAGGTATTTTTCTCAGCTTTGAAGAAGCTCCTTGTCTCAGTTTTGTTCCTTTCCCTGAAGGCACAATGAGTTACAATGATTTCGTAAACCATGCACCGAGTAAATCAAGATATTTTTCTCATCTTTGAAGAAGCTCCCTGTCTCGGTTTTTCCTCCATTTCCTAAAGGCACAATTAGAACCATTGAGCTATGTCCACCCAAACCAACCTTGAATCACCTTAGCCAAAGCACATGTTAACTGATTTTGAAGAAATTCATATGCTGAAATTGAGTTGTACACTAAAAACTTTCTTGTAGTTGATAATCATAGCAGTGTTATCTACTGGCTACTACTCCCTACTTTAAGAGTCTGTTGTCAGGAAGGATGGATTGGGAGAAGGACAGGGAAGAGAGGAGAAAGGATGGAAGGATGGTTTACCATCCCTCTAGTAGTTTGGCTAACAGAGGAGAAGGATAAGAGTCAATCCATTCAAACTGAAAGCATTGAAAATTATAATCGAATAGAAGGATAGGAGCCAATCCATCTAAATTGTAAGGGTTGGAATTTATAAGTGAGGAAAGATTCTTTGGATTCTTATCCTTCTTGCCAAATGATATATACACTCCATCCCTTCTCTCCAATCCCTCCCCCTCCTAACAAACAGAATGAAAGATTATATTTGGATTCAAGAAATATTAAAGTGGCTCTTAACATGGAAAGATAATGCTTAAAATGAATCATTGTTGTATGATTAGAAGGCATAGAAGTTTACCACTCTGAGGATCCATCAATAAGAGAGATGAATCACTGCATGATACAAAAATGCAGCAACTTAAATGTTTAGAATTACCTTGTTGCATCAAATCCTCCAAGGTAGCAATATTTTGATGCTGATATCCCACCATCAGGTCCCTACGCATAAAATAATAAGTTTTCTCAAAAAAGATAACTCAAGCCAGCTTTAAAACATAAAAAGGAATCAAAATACAGTCAGCAACCTGAGCCCGCCGAAGCCCAAACTCAAGAAGCATTTTTGATTTTCCAGCAACAAATCGATGCCTAGCTGCATTTGTGGCCACTAAAGATGCATAATTGACAAGATTCACTAATGGGGTTTCCAGCAATTGCGCCACCTACAACATCATTAAATGATTAAGATCAACTTGAGAGAAAATGGTGCATGGTAAACCATGAACAAGAAAATAGAGGAAAAAACAGTTTGATGGTACTCACAGCAATTGGTCCTTCTATTCTTAGCAGAGGTACCTTGGGGAAGACAACTGAACCCTCTGCAATGGAATATACTTCAACTTCTGAGCAGTCCAATCCTCTAAGATAATTGAAGAAACCATCCTGCCAGATCCTATATTTAGTTCTTCTCTTCAGAATTAAAAGAGAGTTCCCATGAAACACGAATTCTAGAAAGAGAGAAGTGCTCTCATCACATGCCTGAACTTTTCCAATTTTTACTCTACAGCATAAATTTATAAATTATTTTGGCCTGAGTTGAAGATTGTTACTGGTCAGCCTCGTTTACCTCACATGAACCAGGAAGACTTTCACGGATGAAAGAGATTTCATCCTCGGTAAACTTGAAATTCGCAATTAACCTGATGCATTCTTCTAAACCAGCAAAGACTGTATATTCGCCACCAAATGGATTCTTCCGAAAATATAGATCGAAACTGAGAACCGCATAACACAAACATTAACGAGCTCCTTGATCAGTACATTCAACCATAAGTATTAGCTTTGCAATATGGAAACGACTGCATACCCACAAGGGGATCTGCATAACAAGAAGCTCAAAGATAAAATAAAGCACCCGGCAAGCTATAAGACTGACATAAACACTTTGAAAGTGCTTTTAGGAAGACTTACTAGTATTTGACCAAGGCCTTCCTTACTGCCTTAATTGTTTCGTTTCGAGGTTAAATTCAGGTCGATGAATTATGAGATAATTACCTTCTTATACTTGAATAATCTAAAGTCACATTCTAGGATATCCTTGAATTTTAAAAAAGAATGGCCGCCCTTAGCATGATATCTTCTTCCAACTAATTACAAGGTGTCAAATTCTAATTAATTATTTATTTATTTATCCATTAAAAATGGAAACTTGACAAAGACTTCCAAAATTCAAATGAAAAACCCCAAAGAAATTAAATTATCTTAGCAATTTTTCTTTTTATTAAAAAAAGCGAAAGAATTTCAAGTTTAAAGCAAAACTCCAGTTGAAAACTCGAAAGTAATCAGGCAAATTAATTCTTCAGTCAAATTTAATACTACAGCTTTGATAAATAAATAAACCAATTATACAATATAATTAACTAACCGACGGAATATTAATTTAGTAGGATTAAGGAAAAAAAACAGCTAAAACTCCAATTCCCGCAACCACCAAATAATAAATAAATAACTAAAAGAGAATCTATGGAAAGGAAAAGAAAAGAAGAACAAAAGCAAAGCACTTACACAGCTCGCTCGTGATGTTTATTGGCTTTCCAATAAGCATAAGCCATTGTAAACTGATAAAGGTCCGTCAAAAGGGGTGTTACCATCGGGTTCGTCGGTCCCTCCACAACCCGGCCCGAACAATTCCCATTCTCTTTCACCTGCTGATCCATCTCTGTCTTTCTTTCTTTCTAAGGCTCTGCTGCTTCTATGTTCGGCGATGCATATATACAAATATCGTGTGTGTAGAGGGAGAAAGAGAAAGACCGTACGTGAGAGAGAAGAAAAGAAGAGGCGTGTGTGAAGTGAGAACTGACTGTGGAGAGAAAGAGAGAGAGACCGTTAAAAACCAAGGGTGGTGGTGGTGGTGGTGGTGGTGGCGGCGCCGCCTTGTGGAGCTGGAATTTTGTTTCAACGGGAAAATGAAAAAGAAAAGGTAAGCAGCTGTGGAAAAGATAAGTGTTTAACACGATGTACTTGTCGTCTTTTTGTTCGATAATTCTTCGAAACCGAAACCACCTGGCCTTTTTCCTCTCTTTTTTCGATCTAAAGATACAACCGTAATAATAACAATAATAATTAATTAATCATGTCAGAAAATTATTTAAGATTATAATAATAATTAGAGTTTAAAGTATTTTTTCTTAAAAATATATTAAAATATTATTATTTTTATTTATTAAAAATTATTTTTAACATCAACACATTAAAATAATTTAAAATTTTAAAAATATAACTTTTAAAAAAAATAATTTGAAAAAAACAACCGTGTTATCTAAAAACTTATTATGTGTGTTTAATAATATGTAAAAAAGTTTTTTAATTAAAATAATAATTTTTTAGATTTTTTTAATAATAAAATCAATAAAAAAATATTTAAAAATTATTAATTAATATTTTTTAAAATAAAAATAATTTAAAAAACAGGCATAACCATGATAACAAATATAATCTTAATTAAATCAACTCTAGGCTAATTTAATTGCTTTCATCAAACCATGTTACTATTGTATAGTAGATGGTGCCGAATGCGATGGAAATAGCTAGTCGGACGATCTTTAATCACCTTTTAATAAAAGTAAAGGAATTAAAAGTTTTGAAACTTCAAATGATTTATCGTGTTCCACCAATATTTAGTTAAATTATATTATATATTATATAATCCACTAAAAGAATGGTACATTTTCATCTTCTTCTTCTTTTTCAGCTTAGATTTTTTTTCTTTTTGATTTTAATATTTTTTATCTAATTTCAAGAGATAACATTTTAAATTGTTGTAGAAAAACATAATTAAAAATAAAGGACCACAATCTAAAATATAAGAAAATACATGATCAATCTCAAAAGTTTTTGGTATTTTCACTTTCATTTAAAAGTTTATTTTACTTATTTTTTAATTTCTGAATTTGAGAGAGAGTAGAGAAAAAATCATTAAAAAACAATAAGATTATCGATTAAGTAGAGAAAAAATCATTAAAAAACAATAAGATTATCGATTAACCATGATTCGACCACCAAAATATTTTTTTTTATATCAATAGGTTCCTTTTCTCAAGAAGATTTCATTGAATGTGGTCGTTCCTTTGAACATAAAGAGAAAGACAAATCGAGTTTGGTTTTGAATTTTTGGATTCAGTTGATTTTTATTTTTTGAAGTAATTTTGGGGTGTTTTAGGATTATTAAATGGCTTGTACGGGTTTTTATGATGTTTTTAAAGTGTTTTTGGATGAAATTGGGTTGAAATAGATTTTTAAGAAAACCCCCTAATTTTCCAGGCAGATCAGTGGTGGTCGGATTATGTGAAATAGGTGACTTGTCACGTTATTCACTCTTAACGAAAAAAATAACAAAAAATAGACGCGGGCCTAGCAAGTATATGCATAAGGGTTTTTTTAAAAGGCTTTGAGCGTAAGGTCACCCAGGCCCACATCCCTAGCTTTTTTTTTTTAATTTCACCATTTGACATTTGTTTTTATTGAATTTTTTTTTCAATTTTATCATTCAACATTTTGTTGATTTTGAATTGGTCTTCAAATTTTATTTTGGTTTGATTTCTATAATGTTATTGTGTTTCAAACAAATATCATGATATTTGGTTGGTTTTCAATTATGTGAACGTTTATCTTTGTTATAATATCATCAAGTAAAAACTAGTTTAATAAAAAAACAAAGTTGTTAAACCCGGTGGAGTCCATAATCTAAGTAACGGATTTGGCAGGTTAATTTTGACTGGGTCATTCTAGGCAACTCCTACATGAATTAATTTTAAATCTAGATTAAACAAGGAGTTAGGTTAGAAGGTTTTAAGATTGACTTATCAAGTCGGGTTAAATAACAATATCATATAGTTTTTTATAATCTAAATATTTTTTTACATTCACAAAAAATTCAATTTGACTCGCAAGATAATGTATACCAATAAACTAGTTTTCCACTGCATAAGATAGTTTTTTATATTTTTTTTCATTCCACAAATTACTATTTCGTAGTTTCTTGAAAAAAATCTTATGATATTAATTACGTTTTTAAATGTGTGTAATATCAATTTATTTTTCAACTATAACAAGAGTTTTGGCTTATAAAAACTATGGTGATAACAAAGTATACCTAAACCAGATATAAGGAAGCTATATGTCTATATGTTAATGTTTAAGGACTCGTTTGAGGATAATGTTCTACAATTTAAAATATTTAGGAATAAAGTTTTTTGGTGGTTAGATAATAGGTTTAATCAAGTGTTATTACTACTTGATTTATCCTCTATAGCTAAGGAATGTAATAACTTGATGTAAGAAGCATAATATCTACCAAACAGTTTATTTTTTGGTGGATTTGAAAACTCTCAAATACATAAGTTAATATCTTTGTAGAAATAAAGTGCAATAAATAAGTGAAAGAGCATTAAATCTCAAGAACAATGTTGTTTGTTCATGTTTTGGTATGTAATAAATGTTCTATAAGAGCATATGTTTATGTGTATATCTTGAGAATAAAAAATCATGAACCCTTTACTTAAATGGTTTAAGAGATATTTATACCTCATGAATCTTGTTTGTTTGCTTGAATGATGAGGCTGAAAAGTCATTCCACCGAAGTAACATTAATGACATATAAATATCATTTACACAAACATAATTGGGAGACAAATATTCATGATACAAACATTAATATTATAAAAATATGATGGGTCACACCTAGTGATGTAGGTGAAGTATAGACTTGCCGAGTAAATTTATTGGCACTTTAGATCAGGCTAAAAAGCCGAGGTTCAATAAAAAAAATCACAAAGGATTAGGTATTGAACCTTAGCCACAAGCTCGGACCTAAACAATGCCCAAGATTGAGCCTAGGCCATGATGCTTGGGGC
>Ga0325405_1004159_pt1 | contig 14810 bp, 9 predicted proteins | sample PopdelMetagenome_21_FD_205663 | JGI IMG/M metagenome (GOLD analysis project Ga0325405, IMG submission 205663) | Populus deltoides microbial communities from Bellville, Georgia, United States - Xylem-Control-R2 | ecosystem: Host-associated > Plants > Phyllosphere > Stem > Wood/Secondary xylem... | reverse complement strand
GTGTGTGTGTGTGTGTTAATTAGTGAAAGAAAATGTATGTGTGTTATGTATGGTTTTATTTTCTTTTTATGTGTTAGAACAAATAAAAAACAGAACATTAGGAAAAATAAATATTGTTTTAATCTGCATCATGGCAAGCTTTTAAAAATAGGTAGCATAAAAAAATTTCTTTCTTGTGCATAATTTGGCATTTTTTAATACCATGTTTAACATAAAAACAAAACAAAAAAATCATTTTGCATGATTTAACATTATAAAAAAATGTGCTATTTTTGCATGTATTTTTAGCTTGATAACAGGTTTATCTAGCCCACTAAAAGCTTGGCCAAAATAAATTGGCCCATTGGGTCTACATTCTAATAAAAATAAAAAATCCATATTTTTTTTAAAGATAAAAATTCTGGATTTACATGTTTTTTGAATAAAAGGGACAAAGCCCATTTTTGCTACTCTTATGGGTTCAAAGTCATTCTTATCATCAATAGGGGTCAAAAACCCATTCTTATAACACTCAATGAAATCTCATTTTTAGAAATAAATGTTATATTTTTATACTTCTCTTTTTTAAAAGGATCGATATCCATATTTTAAAATCAAAAACAAGTTATGCTTTATTTTTAGCGATTTCAATGAAAATTCTTTTTTAAGACTTAACATCAAGAATTTTTTATTTTTAGAGACTAATGTCATTTTCTAAAGTGTCTAAAGACTAACGTTATTTTTCACAAAATAATAAAAATGAAAGGCTAAAAAAAATTAGAATAATCAAGGACAATCAAAAAGATAATTTTGAGGAAAAAAAACACATAGTAAAGATAATCTTTTGTAAGAAAGGATGCTGAAAGGGTGACATCATTCTTCTCTTAAGCACAATTAATCCCTTACCTGAATCTCTAGAACCAATGCAATTTTAGGATCCCTAGTTTCCTTTAATTAGTGGGTGACGACTCTTATTTTTTTTTGATATATATATATGTAGTCGCCCGTGACATCCACCGAGGAGTGACAAAATGACGACTCCGCTGGAGATTTTGGGTTGAGCCTATTATTTATGTATTCTTCAATAATTTGTTCTTTTATTTTGCCTATGAATTTTGTTTTTATGTACATTTTTAATTTATTTGTTCTTACGATATTCGTTGTTATTCATGTCATTTAATAATTGCATACACATGCATATTTATTATGAATGTTCACACATCACGAAAAGCCAATGAAAGATCCGGACCCTAGCTCGACCTATTTAAGATTAAATATGGAGATTTGATGACGAGTGTGACTTATGTCCACTGATACTCATTTAGACTGCCACTCAGATTGGAACTTACCCCATATACCAAGTATCATGGAATTTTTCCCATGCTCATAGTGTATAAGGTTAAAAGGCCGGATTACCCCTTTAGTAACTTGGACAATCTAAAAGCCTGAAAAATCTTTAGGTTTAGACAAGTTGAGTCTAAAACATTTATGATCTAGATCATATCTTTTAAGATGGACCCTTTATAGGACACTGACAACATGTCATACATTTTCACCTTATACTATGGTTTTGTTAGATCTCCATCGATCCTTATAGGAAGTGTGAAATGGTTGGATACATTACTATTGAGGATACAAGGACTAGTTTGAAAAAAAGCCAATATGACGAGGCAATAAATTTTCTCAAATCGGCTAAAGTTCTTGTGGGTTTGAGCCCTTAGTGAGAACTTTCCAAGAAAAAGTCAATCTAGTCACTTATCACTTTTTTTTTATAGATTACATACACAATCAATTATGTATTCCCATCAATTTGCACACTTTATTAACTTGAAGGAGAAATATAGGTCCCCCACATCTAATTTCCCTTTGAAGTTCAAGAATTAGAAGAAAGAGAAAGAGTGCAAAGAGTTGGTGAAAAGTCTGACAAGTTTATTCAAGGGTGTGAAATTTCAATCTAGAAGCATTGTTGTGGTGTTCTTTAAACCGATAAAACCTTTGTTTTATTATAGACTTGGCTCGTGATCTATACCTAGATATCATTTATGAGGTTTTTAACACGTTGCTCAATAGAGACTATAAAAAGGTGTCGTTTTGTTTCCAAGAAATGCAACAAGCTCATCTATAAGTCCACTTTCACAAAGCTACACAACCAAAGAGCTAACATTATCTCTGACTTTTTTTAATAAAAAAACCATGATAATAAATGAATATCATGCTTCCTTTGTATCAATTGATACCTCGATGCGCCATCCTGAAATGTCCTTTGATCTCCTACTTGACCGTGTGAAGACTGTGACGTCGATAAATAAAAGTGTTTTACTCTGTCACACATACAATGGACCAAAATATTACGTATACAACCTTACTACTAGACAATCGCAAAGGATCTTGAATCTAAAGATATGATACAATACCATAAAAATTGGTATGATAATAAAAAGATCAAAGCCTTTGCACTATAAGATTGTGAGATTCTCGAAGCCTAAATTTCGCTGGTATGATAAAAAATTCTACTTCTACCACTGCATTAGATGTGAGTTGTTTGACTCCAACACTTGGAGATGAAAGGAGTTGGAGGAAGTAAAGTTATCACAAAAGAGTCACTTCATCATACAACAAAGGTATTTGTGTAGTTCACTTCATTGGCTTATATGAAAAAGAAACATATTTGTATTTGATGTCAAGATGAAAAGCTATAGCTTGTTACAAATGCCTCCATCAGTTTCTAAGGACAATGATAAGAAAGATATTGAGCTTGTCGAATATGAAAAAAAATTTGTCATAACCTGCATGGATGAGATAAATGATTTCATGGAAGTATGGGTCCTAGAGGATTATAACAGAAATAAATAGAATAAAAGACATTCAATAAACATAGGGGTTTTAAAAAGAAAAGAACCTCATATATGTCCTTTAGCCTTTTACAATGCTGGCATTATGCTGATACGAGAATATTTTTCAAACGTGATATTTTTTTACTTCAAGACAAAAAACATTAATGTGCTGTAATTAGTGAAGGGCTTACTCCATTTATGTTTTCCATTTCAATCCACCTTTATTGCTAAGGAAGAAGCATAGTTAGACACAACATTGAAATTGTCATGCCTTCAAGTACATGCTCCTTCATTGGATTACATTATGTCCAATACCAATCCTAAAGTGTAAATGAGTTGACTTTGAAAGCCTCAAATGTTTGGGTTAAGATACCTTATGTGAAGATGAGGCAGATGCTGTAACATTGCTTTGTCATTTTAATTTTATAAATAAGATCTTTAAGACCATATTTTCTGCACTTTGTTTTTCTTATTTTGAGAACTTCATCGCACCTTCAATAAAATATCTTTTTATATATCTTATTATTGCTTTGAAATTCTAAAATGTTTTTATAAAGTATTTTGATATCTTCTTTACATCTATGATCAAATAAGTAAAATGATAAAAGTACTATAATTTAGCCAGACTCTAAAATGAATCATGCAAATTCTAAGGGGCAATCCTTCATTTGAAAACTAAAACACAAATCCTTATCCACTATTGATAGAAATAAAAAGATCAAGTTCATTCAATCTCCATATGAATCTCATGAAGAGAAAATCTTGCTAAATGCATTTAGGTTATGGAATCACTTGTCCCACCTCATCTTTTCCAATGTTAGCCAATATGTTTTCCTTAAATAAGGCTAACATTTATCATCGTAAGAAAGTTTGAGTTCAAAATGAAGAAAAACATTTTATTTTTTTTGCAATTCCTCACAATTCTAATTATTATCCTTGTTATCCTCATTTAAGAAATATATATATATATATATATATATATATATATATATATATATATATATATATATATATATATGGATAACTTTTGGCTAGGATCATCCCCATACCGAGGACAATTTTGGGAATTCTCCAAGAGGGACAAAACAAAAATTCCTAAATGAAAGATTGAAGTCCAAAACATGCCTCCTAACTTCTTTTACAATTCCATATATGATGATCATTGTGAATATTGATGCATAAAAAGTTCATAAGTCATAGATTCACCTAAAAACAATTCTTTATTAAGTCCAAACAAATCACATTTGATGAGATCAATGCTTATGAATCTAAATAGTCTGCATTTGAAATAAAGAAAGGCATTCTTTTCTTTCCCAATCATAAACAAAATATATCCTTTGCTAGTCCCATTTGAGCCTGGAAATTTTGATCTTAAAAAACCCTAACCACGATCACCCCTCACACTAAGAGCAAAAAGAAATAATAAAACAAAAACTCTAAAATTCTCCAAGACAACCATACTTCAGAAGACCACGTGAAGCAAAATGCTAAAAAGACATGCCAAAAACAAAAGTTAAGGTAAAGTTAAAGCCAAAAGGATGCCTTGTCAAGACAAATTCTCATAGAAGAACAACCATACGGCAAGATTGATCCTGAAGTGACCATAGGTCATCTAAATCATTTAAACACCTTTTGAGCTTAATACATCCTTTCTTTTTCATAGCCCAAAACCATAATCGATGATATATGCTTGTAAAAGTCATTTCTAATAATAATAAAAAAGCAGATTGTGAAGAAGGATAAATAATGATCTCAAAAGATCAAGAAAAGTTTCTGAAAGTGAATCATGATTTTTTCGAATTATATTCATTATTATTATGATGGGTGGCATTCTCTCAAATGCATTTTTTTTCAAAAACAATATGCATTCATCAAAACATGCTATTGTCTTTTTTAGAAGGACCACTCTTTGCTTCACAAGGCATATCTTGGTTGTCAACCTCATTAAAAAAAACAAGTGTCAAAGAGAAAACTAGGAGAATCAAGATCATGCTAACATTAAAATCCAGACGGCAAGCCCAAAAGACCTCTACAAGCAATCATGATAATCTTTTTTTTTTATATATAGTTGTGAGTCATAGTTTACGTTACATATCTTTAAAAGTCTTTTCTAATAAAAAAAAATAAATTGTTTATTTTGAAAGTTGTCAGCCTTTATGAATGCACATCACATGTCATTGAATCATCAAATCCTTACCAATAAATGAAAAAGCTTAACGCAATATGAGCAAGGAGTTTTCACTTTTTAAATTTAAAAAAATTACTTTTAAAACCTTTTCTTTCTCAAACCCAATTAACATTCAACCCATATACCAAAGTGCAACCTATCATTTAATGATGAATTTTGGATTCTCAACCAAATAAGTTTAATTTTTAGAAAAAATGCTTTTAACTTTAAATCTCAATAATTTCTTTTCAACAATTAGATTTGAAAAAAAAAATACCATTTTTAAATTATATGGTTTGTTCCTAGGACAAGAAAAATGATTTATAAAAATGGTCATTGACCAAGTTTGCAAAATTCTTAGCAAAGATGATATTAATGTATGAGAACCTCATGTGGCCCATCAAGAAGACTAGTGGTCAAATTTAGCTTGAGTGCGTATCTTAGATAATGACAGCGACATAATTATCTAAAAGGTTAAACGATGATGATGATGGATAAGAGCTACCCTAGTTAGGTGGTAATGTTGTCGAAGGCGATATCAACCCAATGGAAAATTATATGAGAAGAATATGCATAAACAATTAAGTGGTAACATTATATCCTGAAATAGTTCATGACAGTGGATGACTTAGTGAAACCCCTTACTAGTTGAGAGTAACACCACACTTGAGGAACATGATTCAACTAAAGAGCATCTTCATAGATGGAAGGCAGTTTCCTTTTTTGAAAGATGATTATGATACTTGATGAAGATGATGCTATGTAAGTGCTTTTTTTATGATCATTGAAAGGGTTTTCACTACCAAATCAGCTAGGGGCAATTCAAAATGATCTTTGGTAGTAGAGAACTTCATAAAATCCTTCAGAAAGTGAGAAAAAATAGCATTGATTTTCCATTAAGGCAAATTACGAGCATGCCATGACACATAAATACCACACTTAAAGGACATTGTTTGATAAGAGAGAAATATTTGTGGCACAAGGTCCAGACTATATGACAAAGTGGAAGTCAAACACATTAATCATACAAACAAAAATTCAAGTGGGGTGAAGAGTTAAGTGACCAAGAAAACTAATTTTAGAAATTACAAACCTTATTTATCAAGCAAGAGATAATTTGTAAAGAAAAAGAAGGACCTATATTTTAAACCAAATAAGAATTTATGGATATCATCTAACCTCAAAACATTGCATAATGTTTGTGCAGAAAATTTATAGGAAAAATCCTCGATGAAGTCTAAGAAGGCTCTGATAAATCCAAGTCAATGAAAAAGTTATTCTTGAGCCATGATACCAAGAATGATTTTGACCCTGCAATCAAGAAATTCAACCCTACCATTAGGAAATGAAAATTTAACCTTATCATAAGGAATTTTTATTTAACTATGTAATCAGGAAATTTTAACCCTACCATTAAAAAAAAAAATTAACCCTATCATCAGGAATTCCAAGTTTTAACCTTGCAATCAGAAAATATAACCCTACAACTAGGAAAGGAAAATTTAACACTACCATTAGGAAAGAAAAATTCAACCATGTTATCATACATTTTCATTCAACCCTACAATAAAGAAATCCAACCCAAACCATTAGGAAATGAAAATTCAACCTTGTCATCATGAATTTTCATTGAATCTTAAAATTAGGAAAATCCAACCCTACCATTAGAAAGGAAAATCCAACCCTGCCATTAAGAAGTTAGGACTCGGCCATGCAATAAGGACATCTTAGGCCATATCCTACAACCAAGTAAGTCATTCGTAAGCCATTAGGCAGGTCACATTTCCAAAACATTTTACATCATTAGTAGGTCACTCATAAGAATGAGATCATCTTAAGTAGATCACCTATGAAAGTGGTACCACTTGGTTATGTCACCCATTATAATGAGACTATCTTTTGGAATTTAAGGGTTTTAGATCATTTTCTTCCAACTATATGTTTTTTAAGGGGGCTGGATCCCTTTATTAAACTTAAGGGTGTCAGAATCATTTAAATTCAAACATCGTATTTGATTTCAAATATCATGTTTCTTTCCAAAACTTACTATACATAGCCTTCTAAAAGACTTTATATTATAAGCATTGTAAAGAGAGAGCAATTGTTTTAACTCAATTTTTTATCTTTATTTTTCTACATGTTTCAAAAATTAAGAAAATGCAAAAATATATCTTTTTAGTGATTTTAGTTAATTTTGATCATTTCGTTATTTTCTTTATTTTTATTTATTTTTTGTGTGTAAAACAAATCATAAAAATCATAAAAAATAATAAAAAATGCAAAAATAATAAAAATACAACATACAAAAAAATAAAATAAAAATATAGTTGCGATTGAAATTGGATTGATAATTGAGTATCACAAGCAAAAAAGAAGTTTTGAAATATTTAGGCCACAATTGAGGATTTGATTGAAGAGAAATTAAAGAGACAAAACTTAATTTGTCTTTAATTTGGCTAAGAATAGAAAAATTGAAGAGTCAAGGATGAATCTAAAACTTTTGACTAAATTAAAAAGTCAATTATGGGCCTATTTAAATGGAAAAATTAAAATTATAAGTTAAATTGATTAAAATTGCATAATTTTAGAAACCAATGATGAATTTGCAACATGTTAAATCTAAAGGTCTAAATTGATTCAATTAGGGATATAAATGAAAATAAAAGGGTGATTTAGGGCATACTGAATAATATTGGAAAAATTCAAAATCTTAGGAGTGTAATAAGAATGAGCAAATGTTTGTCGTATTGTTTCCACTTTAATGCAATCCATTTAATTCAATTTAGTCCATTTAATTCACTGCCTTCAATTCCATTAAGTCCAATTGAATTGATTTAATTCAATTTAGTCCCAAATTAATTTTAGTTATTTAAACCAGAGATTGCAATCTCTCATTTATAGCCAAATTCTTAAACAATTAAACCAAAGATCCAATATTTAAGTCTAGATTCCAATCTTTTAATTTCAAATCCTCAATCCTAGAGTTGCGGTTCAAATCTTCAATCAAATGCTTAAGAAATCAAGTCTCAAAACCATTCAAAAACTAAAACTCCCTCACCATTTTAAAATGGAGAACCAAGAATAGAAAAGGAATAAAACAACACAAAAAGAAAAAACTCTCAAGTACTCAACAACCAATTGGTACCGAAAGAGCCTCTCAAAACATATTCACCATCACAAAACCCTTCGCTCTCCCATGGACCAACCTAAGAGCCCCCACACAATCCCTTCACTTTCTCATTCCAAAAATCTACATAATATACGTGAAAAATAGACAACTAAGACTACCACCATCTCAGATCCCATCCGTGACAGCCCTACACCATCCATTAACAAAGGCTGAATCAACACAACCCTTCTTCCTCTCGGCCAGCAGTTGCGGCACCTCCTCCACAACATTAATAGTGGTAGCCCCTAGCTAAATACAGCTCAACTACCACCATCATTCAGCCCCTCGTCATCACCAACAACCCTTTATTTTCTATGTAACTCAATTGTTAACCCTCTTTCATGGTGAAAAACACCAAAACAAAACCCATTAAAACACACCCACAAATGTTTCTTCCTCAACCAGCCTTTCAAAAACTTGTAACATTGAAAAAAAAACCATAAAACCAACACAAGGATCAAAAAAAGAAACCAAACCTTTCCACAAAGCCCCATTGTACTAACATACTATCTTTCATCTTTCAATTCACTAACACCCACTACTACTCACTCTAATTATCAAAACCTCTCTTTGCGGTGAGCCACCCTTTATAGCCTATCTCCACCATTTCTTCCAGCCAATAACCACACATAACCACCATATTCTCTAACCTAAATCTCAACCATTATCTCACCTAACACCAGTCGCAATGCCAATGACTAGAAGGATAGAGAAGTATTGGTGCCTCACTACCAACCACCGACTGATCGTCTCTCTCGCCTTTCAACCTAATTGAACATAAAAGTAGATCTTTGAAAAAAATAAGGAAATAAACTGATTATATGTGTTTTGAATTTTCTTTTGTTTACAAGTAATAGGAAACAACACCACCAACCAAATAAGAAATAAAAGGTAATGGCATTTCAAATCCATTAGGCGTCGGTCTTCCATGAACAATGGTGTGTGATTCCATGCACCACTTATGGCGATGGCACGTGGAACTTACGCACTACCACTATTTTAGCAATTACAACAGCTTCTTTGTTTGGATTTCAACAGTTTCAATCAATTCCAACATTCTAGAAGGTTCATTTTGGATTTTGTGTGATTTAATGTACTATTTGTGATTGTTATTGGATAGTGATTGTATAACTGCAGGTAATTGTAAGGTGTGTATGTTAATTAGTAAAAGAAAATATATGTGTGTGACGTATGATTTTATTTTATTTGCATGTGTTAGGACAAATAAAAAACAGAACACTAGAAAGAATAATTTTTTTTTTAATTTACATCATGGACAAGCTTTTAAAAAAAAGCATAAAAAATGTCTCTCTTTTGCATAATTTAGCCTTTTTTTTAATACCATGTTTAGCATAAAAAAATCATTTTGAATGATTTAGCATTATTTAAAAAAAATATTGTTTTTTCATGTATTTTTGGACTTGATAACAAGTTCATCAAGCCCATTGAAAGCTTGGCCAAAATAAACTAGGCCATTGGGCCCATATACTAAAAAAATAAAAATAAAAAACCAATGTTTTCTTTTTAAAAATAAAATAAACAATGATAAAATTTCTCAATTTACATGATTTTTTGAACAAAAAGGCCAAAGCCCATTTTCACTACTCTTATGGGTTCAAAGCTCAATTCTATGATCTATAGGGATTAAACACCCCCTTTTATAAAATCTCAATGGAATCTTTCTTTTTATGGATAAATGTCATATTTTTTATAAGTCTCATTTTTAAATGTACCAATGTCCAATTTTTAAAATTAAATACGAGTTATATTTCATTTTTAGCAATTTTGATGAAAATTCTTTTTTAAGACTTAACATCAACATCTTAGACGAGTCTTTTATTTTGAGAAACTGATGTCATTTTCTGACGTGTCTAAAGACCAACACCAAGTTTTTCTCAAAATAATAAAAGTATAATGCTAAAAACAAGTTGAATAATTAAGGTCAATAAAAAAGATAAATTTGAGAAAATAAACACATAGTAAAGGTGGTCTTTTGTAACAAAGGATGCTATAAGGGTGATGTTATTTTTTTCTTAAACATAATTAACCCTTTATCTGAGTCTCTAGAACCAATGTATATTTTAAAATCTCTAGTTTCTTAAATTAATTGGGTGGCGACTCCTAATTTTCCTTGATATGTTGAACACATTTAGTTGTTCATGATATACACCAAGGTGCGACACATGGAATGTTTGCTACGTTATGTTCTTTTTTTAATTATGTTTTTCTCTCGGGTTTGAATTTAATGTTGTTCTTTATTAAAAGTAAGCAAAACTATAGATGAAGTGGATATTGATATGACCTTTTTTATTTTATAGAATTGTTGAAACTTGAGATTCACAAAAGTGACTCAATATTGTGAGAAGTTGAAAACTAGAAATTCATGATGAATTGCGAGGAAACAATAGGTGATTTATTTTTTTTCCCTCATGATGAATCGATGCTTGTCGTAAGTCTTTTATTTTTCCATTGTGTTGTTAGGTTTCTACATCTTTTCTACTTTAATTATATTATTAGCCTATGTTTTATTCTAAAAGATTTATTTTAAAGAATAGATGTTTTTAAAAGAGATGATTGGTTGAATCTTCCACGAATGAATAAAGGCCAAGCAACTGTTGATGATCAAGCTCGTGCTCCTTTGCTCATGCCTAGCCTCCTATCAGCAGTAGCAGCATCCCTTTATCACGGCTAGAAATGCCAACAATCAAGAAATGAGTTGTAATTATCAAAACCCATATGGCTAAATGTGACTTTCAAAAGATTTACGAATTTTGGTTAATTTTTTTATGCTTTAGCAGTTTTTAATTATGGTAGATTTCTAATTTTATATATGACATTTGTCCAAGACTTGTATTCCAGTACTTACGAATATTATGTAGGATCACATGAATGTATACATGTAATGATAATTAATTTAAAATGTAAAAAAACAAAGAAGAAATATTGATCACTTGACGAGACGGGTCGGTTTCAGATTTTCCATGGGCACAGACAAAACTCTGATCAGGGTAAACAAAAACGGTGATTTTCCATGTTCTTAAAGTGATTAGGGTTTCCATAAACAGTCTCTTAATTTTATTGATTGATGGCACTTGTTATATTCAATATACATATATATCCAAGACACCCCACAGAGACAAGTCTCACAATCTCTTGACAGCTATGTATATTTGTCTGCATTGAAGTTTACAAACTATAATGAACACTCGAGCAAACCCTATAAAGCAAAAACGTTTCTAGGAATAGTAATCATTACAGAGAAGAAATAAACAACCTTAAATCTCTTGTTTTCATATTGGTGTTTAGAAACACAATGATGAAGTTTAATCAGTAAAATAAGATGATAGAGAAGAATCAATCAAACGTCAAAATCAGCAGAATAAATGCTGAACAGAAGAGAAAGAAATAATTACAAGTGATTGAAACTTGCTGAGCTAATATTACCTCTTGCATGCATCTCACGTATCTTGAGCTGGCTTGCAAGCAGGTTTTGCCTAGTCGATTTGGAAGGCTCTTGGCATTTTCTTTTCCTTTTGAACAACCAGAGATAGCTAGCATGGAGGTTTTGCCTGGTCGATTTTGGATGATGCCCATGTTTTGTAAAGATTTCGGATTCCAACCTCTCATTTCATAAGGAAAAAAAAAAAAACCATGGTAATTTTCACTTACAACAAACAATTTTTTTCTATGAACTGTCAAGGCTTGCTGGTGTCGTGGGGTATCTTTTAAGGGTATGACAAATTGACAAATGATAGTTCAAGTGATACATCTAGGGGCCAGGTCCAGGCAAACAAACATGCCTCCTCTCTGTTGTGACATGGGATTTGTGACATCATGGTTCACGGGCCAAAATATAGATGGTAGTCCTTAAAATGTGGTCAGGTGTTTAAAAATCATTTTAATTTGGAGGGTATAAGTGTTTTTCAACATCCAGTGAGAACGGATATAAATAAAGTTGAGAATAAATCATTTGTCATAAGTTATTTTTCTATCCAATTCAAATTCAATAAAGCAAGGTGACAAAATTTCAGAAAGTAATATAAATTCATTAAACTTCATCTAAAAACTTCAAATTTTGTGTTAAAATGTTCTTTTTTTTAACATAAATAAACCAATTTAATAAAAGTTTTATAGTTCAAATTATAATTTTTAAATCTGATTGAGTGATCATCCTAATATAATTGTCGAGTTACATGTCGGGAGGGTAGGCCTGTCAACTCTTAAAATAATAATAAAAAAAACATTATAAATTATAAAGAAACATCATATCTAAAAGTAGATTTAGCATCGCATAGTAAAATGTGACATGTATATAATTAGATGTGCAATTCAGATTTGAAATTAAAAGCCGTACTGAATGCAATATTATACAAATTAAGAAGTTTTGAAGAGGAAACAATCTCTTTCAAGTATAAGGCATGCTTCAAAAGAAAGAGGCATTGTATGATGATGGCGGCTTTGGAAAGTCCCATCTCAGGTCATCTTTAGATCCAAGAAATTAAATGATTCTCAGTGGTGGGAGGAGTAGAACATGAATCTGCTATTTTAAAATAGTTGTTGGTCATTATACCTTGGAAAGAATGATGAGCCAATCTAATTGAAAGTAGGCACCATGCACTTTCACGAATTTCAGCAACTTTTTGATCTGCTGGACATTGAAATTGAAAGAAGAAGCCGGTTGGGTGCAGAAGACGAGCACAAGGGAATGTTTATTCTCTTCTGCTTGTGGGAAATTAGAGATTTTTATCTCTTATTCATATCCAAAATTAACAGTGTTGAATTGAATTTCACTCGGGTATTCACTAGCGAAGTACAACTCTAGTTTTTTAGTTTGTAATAATTATTAATAAGATTGTTATACTCTTAACAAAATATTAAGATTATAATTTTCCTCAAAATTAATATGTAATCTTACCCACCATTTAAATAATATGGCCAAATAGTCTAATCTAGATTTTTTAAATCCCTGCATATTACATCAATTTATATTCAACTTCATTATGGCATAAATAAAATTAAAAAAAAAAAACAAATTCCAATCAAGTACTTAAACTGAGATATTATTAGTAATTTTATATTAATTCTGGAACACATCTAAAACTTATAATCATTTAGTTATGAAAACTGCAATATTAAGCACACAAATCATATTAATTAAAAATTTTAAAAAGTAAAACAAAAACCTTGAAAATAGTTCTATATTAACTATTTTAAAATCATAGTTTAGAATTAATACACTAGCTACTAGAAAGCTTAAGTTTTGAGCTGCAAACCGAACTATCAATTATTGAATTGAACAAGTCTCTGTCCAATTTCCTCACATGTAGATGTAGCCCATCAAACTCCCTAGCATCCAAAATGCATGCTAGCTGCAAATCGTAAAATCCCTACATTATCGAGTATCAGGTGTAGGTTCTTCAGCTAGCCACTAGACAGCTAAGCTGATTAATTAGTACTACTTTGAACAAAATGCTTAATCCCCCACACATTAGGAGATCAGAGAGGAAGGGAAAGCCTTTTTTTTCTTTCTCTCTGTGACATGTACAAGGAAAGAAGGGGACACGCACCTCGTCAAGACATGATGCCACATCGCAAGACTATGAATTTGAAGCTAGTACATAATTACATCAAACTGTAGGTGAAACGATGTGGTACCTACTTTGTGATTAATTTTATGACAAAAAAAATAAAATAAAAAAAGAGAGGGTGACTTTTGGAGGTTTTTGCCATTTCCATCGAAACACGTTGAGAAGTCGGCAGAGTTACATGTGGTTTTTCAATATTCCAATGATCAGATAAACTAAACTAATTTAGCTGCAATTCCCATGAAAATTGGATGAAGATCCCTTGACAATGCTTGCATGCCTAAGTCAAATTGAATAATGATAGTATGGATATGTGTTTTCTTTTCATCTTTCGACATAAAAAGGAAATATTTTCGCGAGAAACATTGAGAAAACGATAATGTTTCTTAAGTATTATTTATTTATTTCTGTTTTTTTTTTTTTTTGAGAGGTTCTAAGGTTACCCTTTACCCTAAATCTCATTTATGAATCATAAAGTTTACCTGAGACTTTGAATTTAGAAATCCTATAAAACCCATCAACTAAGAATCATCTCCTTGATATGCTTTATTCAGTAAATTCACTCGAAGGCAACCATATAAAACTACCTCTTGGTTAAATATTTTTCCCGGATAGAGGAAGATGAACCAAATTAATGTTCTTATTTGATAATATTTTAAAAATATTTTGTTTATTGTTTTGCGAAGATGAATAATATATTTTGCTTAACATGGGACGACAACTTGAATACTCGATCTTTGACAGTATTGGAGAACTACATATATGTAAATACGTTGGAATAATTATTTTTATATAGTAAATTGGAATGATTGTTGGAGACTGAATGGGTGGTTTTTTTTATACGACATTGCCTTTTTTTTTTTTCCTTTTAGTTTCCCAACATTTACTGTATCTGATGAGATGTCAGAAAGGACTTATCATTGCGTAAAACTCTAGATTGGAGATGCTCCATTCACGCCTTGCATCACTCATTTCTTTGTTGAAAAATGCCACAAGGACTTGCGAACAACTCCCTTTCCACCTTTTTGGGAGAGTTTTTGAGCTTCAAAATCTGAAAGAAGTCGGATTTTTTTTTT
>Ga0325405_1004158_pt1 | contig 14810 bp, 6 predicted proteins | sample PopdelMetagenome_21_FD_205663 | JGI IMG/M metagenome (GOLD analysis project Ga0325405, IMG submission 205663) | Populus deltoides microbial communities from Bellville, Georgia, United States - Xylem-Control-R2 | ecosystem: Host-associated > Plants > Phyllosphere > Stem > Wood/Secondary xylem... | reverse complement strand
ATATATATATATTTTCAAATGGTGTTTTGAAAAATATTTTGTTTAATTAGTTTGATTTTAGTGATGGGTTTTTAAAAATGAATTGTGGGTTATTTGTTTAAATGGAATGAAATAGAAAATATTGTTTCTGTTTTTTTTTAATGTTATTTGGTGAATATTAGTATGGATGTACATAATTGAATTTGATAGTTGTTTTGATATCAAAATGAAGGTGCAACTTTCAAAGGAAAGGGATTCACTGGCAATGACCGCAAAGAAACTTGGACGTGATTTGGCAAAGGTGAGAGATTCTAGTAAACTCAAAATGCTTGTATTTGTTTGTTTCCTCATTTCTGTTTTGCTTACATGAGTTGTTTTTTATAAGGATTCTGTTAACATCTTACACATAAACACATCAATAAAAATAGCAGTTTGCTGACTAGCCTCCATTTCTTCCTCTTCGTAAAAGGCAGTCATTTTGTATATTTGTCTAGTGTGCTGCTTTTGATGTTTGGCATTGCCAAAAGAAACAACTAATACGTTACGAGTATTGGCAGTTGGAGACATTTAAGAGGCAACTAATGCAGTCACTAAGTGATGATAGTTCATCGGTAAGATGCACATTTGGCTACTATAGGCTGTATTTGTTTTATAATTTCATGATTTCGTATATGCAGAGTTTGTTTTTGGAATTTCAAAAGACACTAATTAGTTGCACTTTTTTTTTAGCAGCAAGCTGAATCCGTGGATATTGGCACCTGTGATCAATCAGTTCCTAGAGTCTATCCCGACAAAGGTACTATTAACCTGGGTTGATAAAAAAGGACAATACTTCCTAACTGTTTTCTCTTTGTTCAAGGAAATTACCTATTTTCTTATCTCTACACTTTCATGCTTTGTAGATGAGGGGATGAATGGCTATGTAACCCACCATTCTTTCAGTGGCTGTACTGATATCAGAAACAACAATAGTATTGATGAGGGTATTGGACTTGTCTTCTTTAATCCTTCTATATATGCATATTTATGTTTTGTTAGAACAGATCCCAACATCTGTTATTGTATCCCAACATTCATTTTTAGCTACTTTCAAACATAAACAAGAAACTGTATGTTTTAAAGTGGTAGAGTAACACTTTACACTAACTTCATCTAGCATGGTAAGAGTATCACAGATGAGCATTATGTACAAATCATTCCAATTTCAACTTATAGTTATCGCTGATTGTGACATTGTTTAGATAGCTCACATTTTTTACATTGATGATGCAATGCACTAATGCATCATCATTCAGAGGAAAGGTCTTGTTGAAATACCACAGCCTTGAAAATACAGTAAAACTTGAAAATGGCTGTTGGCTTTTATCTCGATTCTCAAAAAAACTTTATAAACATAAGAAAACTGCCCTTGGTATTCTGCTCTACCTTTTCATCCAAAAATAAAAGCTAATTTAACTGAAATAAGCCTCAGCTCAAAAGTGCTTGTGGCTTCTTGTATAGCAAGTCTTTTTCTCCATCCTATTGTGAGAAGTTTTTTGAATTGTTCTATTGCTAAATGGCAACCGCAATATGCACCTTGGAGTTATTTATATCCTATAGCAGTACTTTTTTATTCTTGTAAATAGTAATTATTTTTTTTCTTTTGATTATTGGTTGATTGATGTTAAAGAGGCTAGGCTTTAAGAAATCTGGGTGGTTTCTGGTGATTATACGAGGCTATTACTGAATGATAATATTACTGTTAAGAGGGCTAATTGTACATGTTATTCATGAATAAGCTGATTATTTGGTCTAACAGCTTCTAGGCATGCTGGACAAAGATTTTCTATCACCCCATATATTACACCACGGCGGACTCCAACTGGAACTCCAAACATTATTTCTACAAGTGTATCTCCTAAAGGTTATTCTGCTGCTGGATCTCCTCAGAGAACCTCAGGGGCAACTTCTCCTACAAAGCCTCAATATGATAAACAAGCCTCCCTTTCTTCATGGTACCCGTCAAGCCAGCAATCATCAGCGGCAAACTCTCCTCCCCGTGGTCGTGCAATTCCAGGTTTATGAGAATCACTGCAATCTCTTATGATGTCAAAAAAGTTTTGTATACCTGACAAATCAATACTGGAGCTTGCAACAAATGTAGTTTTTCGCTGCTATTGGTTAGCCTAATGTCCTCTTGCAGCTCACAAAGTCAAGCATCTGTTCTGGTGGTCATTCTGTTACTTGTCGATTGAAATCTATGGAAACTTACACTCCCATCGCAATTTAAGATTATTTTTCTCTTTTCTGACATTATTTTATTTTATAATGGTATTTTGTATAGGTCGCCCTCCACGCATGGATGGAAAGGAGTTCTTTCGTCAGGCCAGGTGAGTCTAGTATTCTGATTGGATCATTTATTTCAAATTGATAGCTCTATTATTTGGGTTCTTCTGTAACTGATTTGATTACATTTGTAATTCAGGAGTCGCCTATCATATGAACAGTTCAGTGCATTTCTGGCTAACATCAAGAAACTAAATGGTCAAGAACAAACTCGAGAGGTTGCATTGAATTCTTCAATTACAAAATATATTGATCCAATTGAATGGTATTTGTTTGGAATAACATGTTTTTGCACGTCATCTTTCAGGAAACTTTAAGGAAAGCAGGAGAGATATTTGGGACAGAAAACAAAGATCTTTATCTTTCTTTCCAAGGATTGCTTAATCGCAACATACACTAGACCTCAAGCTGTCCATGTAGCTAGGAAGGTTCTAGATAGATATCAGGTATGCATGTTCCTAGTCTTCAGTCTGAGTGTCAGGGGGGTGGTTGGGTTAAGTTTCTGTTCTGGTTTGTAAAGAGGTCATGCTATTGCCACTATCCCTAGATAAAGCCTCATAGGACTGTCTCATCATCCGGGTCTTTGAATGGTGGTGATCTGAACAGTGTCTGAAAATCTTTGGAATGACTTTCGTTGGTTCTTCAACATTTTTTTTCTTTTGTAGAATATTATTCATGATCATATTTTTCTGTAGTCTAAATTAATTACTCATTTTTTATCTCCTGAACAAAGCTTTGAAACAGAGTTCCATTTGGTTTTTGGACATTGATGAATTCTACCTCGACTAACAACGATTGCTTGGCAGGTCGTGGATCAGACTTGTTCCCATCTTCTATGAAGATTGCTTTGGCGTAAATTCTCCAAGGCAATTGATTTTTTTTTTTTTTAAAGAGAGGACAGTAGCTGCTTCTTTTGAGCAACTAGAATAAGATTGTAAATAATTGGAGGTTTTCGTATGACCTGCTCAGCCATTAGTGCTTCTCGATATCCTGCAAGATTTTTATATCTTGTACTAGCAAACAAGGGATTTTTCTTCATTGTGGCATTATCCATCACCTCAAGCCCCATCTCTCTCTCTCTCTCTCTCTCTCTCTCACACACACACACACACACACAGTGAAACACTTCTGGTTGCCTCAACAGTAGCCTGCAATAAATATAAATCACTCGAGAAGAATCTTTGAAGCCGCATCATAAATTGCGAATTGTGGAAGCAGCAGATCTTATCAAGCAATCTCAAAGAGAACTTGTACCCATTATTATTTCTTTTTCCAATCTTAAAAGCAATTGGGTGATAATTAGCCCTGACCATTATGAAGAATATTTGAACTACTGGTAAAACATGCCATTGGCAAAAGCAATATAGGATAAGGGTATATTGTTTAATTAATAATTAAATTTGTTTAGTCGTAACACCCTAAAACAATTCCATGTGGGATTTTATCTTTCCTGCTTATATTTAAATTTGTCTATTTTTATTTCCCAAGAACATAGCTGCTCCAGTCAAATCTTTAACCAGATATGCACAAGAAGAAAAGCAACCTGATTTGAGGGGGGCATCGCCAAGCTGCTTGCATACGAAAAGCTTGACAAATCTTTGAACAGAGGATTTCTCAACTTGCTCAGGGGCCCATCATTTGTTTCATGGAAACCAAATTTTCAAGTCTTGTTTATTATTATAAAAGTTGCTAAATGAAAAATTTTTATTTTTGTCATAGATAAATTTAACTTGATTTTTTAAAAAATATACCTTTTAATTTTAGACAGAATATACTTTACAGAAATTACAAGAATAATAAAAAAATATCTTGTTATTTGTTAATTATATCAAGTTTGGTCTTCAATTTTTTAAATTTCTATATATATTTTTTTCAATTTTATCCCTTAAAATTTAATTTTTATATCAATTTTGGTCTCTATTCTTTTGATTTTTATTCGTTTTTTCTTATTCTTTTATTAATTAATTTTTTTATCTATCATATTTGATCTTTATTTTTTTATTGCTATTTATTTTATTTTAAATAATTTATGAAATAATTTTTTTTTATCTATAAGACATGATATTCATTCTTTTAATTGTTATTTGTTTTATTTGAAATAATTTATGATATTAGATTTTTTTTCAATTTCATCCTCCTTCAACTTTTTTATCTGTTAGATTTGGTCTCAATTCTTTTAATAAACTTGAAAAAAGAATTAAAAATTTATTTTCCAGCTTAATTTTCATGACATAACAAAACACTTGAAAATATTTTTTAATTTTTTTATGACACTACAATAATTTTCAACTTATTTGTTATGATAAAAAAAAACTTTTCAGGAATTAACTTTTCGAAAACAATTTTTTTTTTTTAAAAATAGTTAAACAGGGCAAAGAGAGAAAAAAAAAGTGTACTCTATGGAGAAAGAATACTTCTAGAGTGGAAATAATTAAAGAAAAAGAAAAGTGCTGTAGTGATCTTATGCTTGAAGAAAGATCAGCTTAGATTCAGTTCCAGGCCTCATGCGCCAACATGAGGTTGTTGGACCATGAATAGCCCACTTGGAAGAGAAGATAAAAAAGACATCAGACGGAATTATGTCAGATCACGACAGTACTTTCCCCCCTGAGGCCCCCAAACTGTCACAAATAACTGTAATCCATTCTCTCAAGGATTTGTTTGTTTCTTTCATTGATTGAAAGAATATATACACACACGCACTTGCACTTCAATGGCATGGTCGGAAACGAGAGTTAAAATAGCTGCCCTCAAAATTATGGCTGTAATATAGGGTGAAGGTACCATAAATGTTACAGTTCGACTTAACCTAACCTGTTAAATGTTATTTGCTTTGAGTTTTATTGTTTTTATGAATTTATTTTTGCTGATCACATATGACTTTAAAACGTGTCTGATAAGTTAATAACCAATATTACTAAAAAAACCAACTATCAAATCCTTATTTTCTGATATGAGATATTAAAATAAATTCTTGGAGCAAAAAAGAAGTTGTCCTTTTTCATGGTCTCCACTCTCCATGAGCTCAAATTCAAACTATTTACGACTACCTTTGATTTTTAGTATTATCACTACCATAAAAAATATCTTAACAAGATGAATTCAATAATATTAAAAAATATCACTAACAATGATCCTAGAAGGTCACACTTGCCATCCAAAGATATAGGGTGAGCCACTAGTTTTTGACAACAAATATAACCCACTCGGGTTATCATTGATGATCTTTGTTAGTGTTGTTGGATTCATCTAATTAATATCTTTCTGATGGTATTGGTGATGTCGTAATTAAAATTTCAGCATGTTTTTAGTGTTTTTTTTCATTTTCTCCTCTCTTTTGCTTATTTAATATTTTTTAAAGGAAATGGATATTTTAAATACCTACAAGTTATAAAAATATTGATTCCCAATATCACGTACAAATTATACTATTTTGTTAATTTTTTTAACTGTCCTACCCCCGATATCTTTAATTAATTGTGCTGATTTAAAAAAAAATCACCAGCTCCTAGGATTTTTAGCTTAGCTAGGTATTATCGTAACCTCCGGGTATATGTGAGAACATTGCTTAATTAAGGAGGGAACGAATTCTTAAAGCACAAGTGGGCAGTAAGATCATGGGATTGCTGGCTAAGTTGGTTGATGGGATATGAAGGGAAGGGCAGGCGGAGGCACCTGATACTACAAGTACAGTCTAACAAAAATGAAATAAAAAATCCCCATCTCTCTTCCATTCTCTATCCTCATTTTGCTTTTTTGTGGCAAAAAGCTCAGGAAAAAGAGAGACCTTTCAACAAGAAGCAACCTCCAATGTCCTTCGTTTTGGATTCCCGTGTCGCCCTTTTGGTTTATCTAAAGTTGCGTTAATAAAGTATAGTTAAGATAGGAAAACCAGGAATATTTTTCTTCATCTTTTTTTAAGATAGCAAAAGATTATGCAATATGTTTTTGGGTGCCTCTTTCAAAGAAATCTTTTTGAACCAGATACCCCATTAATTCAAAGTTCTCTGAAGAAAGCTTCCGGGACGCGTTAAAAAGAAAAGAGAAAAAGCTTTTCTATCCAATCCACAGAAGTAATTCATGGCACACATGCATTTTGGAGTTGAATTTTGCTCCACCTGCAGGTTCTTTCCTGAGATACTTAAATTGATTAACCGGCGTCCTCAACTCTGTCGTCCACACCTGATCGGATCTAGTTGGGTGGATGATTTTCTACACTTAAACGAGCATGAATGACCATGTTTTCTTTTTTAAAATCATTATTTTTTAAATTGATATCTAATATTAAAAAAATCCTAATCTCAACGATGTATCATAAATCCAATGTCTCATCGTGTCATGAATATCTTATCAATGTAAACAAATACCACAAGCTGTTGGACAAAAATATAAATTCTTGACAATACAAAAAGAAGAAAGTACATCGAAGCTCAGTTGGACAGCCTAACCGAGCTTGGAGTATTTTTAGGTCGAATCACGATATAAACACTATTTAAGTAGCTTTTGCACTTCAGCCCTCAAGATACAGTGCCAAGAACTACATAAATGTAATAACAAAGGGAAGGTTACTGCATTTCAAAGAATTGAATAATCTTTTTATTTTATTTAAGCACATGAAAAATCAACAAGAATCTCTAATGCATATGATTGACAATGAACAAGTTCTTTATCTCATGCAAAAACAGAAGTCCTATCACGCAGCTTATTTTGACCCTTCTAAGGAATCCTACCCTCGGAAACAAGGGCATGCAATCCATTCAACATGTCATTTAGACGGAATAGAGGGCGAATCATGCCAAGGGCATATCGATCTTTTTAGCTCTGCATGGCAAATGCAATGGTAATATTGCTGTAAAAAGAAGGGCAAGTATATGAACCCCAAATTTGGGGGATATATGTTCGTACTTGCCTGTCGATGCAAATCTTTCAAGCCCATGTGTTAGATTCTTGGGCTAGGAAGTAGACTACATCTTCTTTAATAGTACCTTATGGGGCCTTATGGGGCACAGCTTTAGCAGTATAGGAATAGTGACCACAACAGCACCTGAGAGTGAGTGAGATCCTCTATCTAGACTTTTGTTCATCAGGGTCGGCTCGGCTTTCTTTACAAGCTGTCCTGTCCTAAACTCACAATTTAGAGAATTGATCCCATCTTATTTATCACCTCAATTTACTCATTAAATATTGGAGAAATATATAATAGAGGATGATGCAACCTTTTTAAATAAACATTTTTCTAATTATCATCACATTAAAGCATGTCTTAATGATTGAACTCGTAATTTCTTCATGGAAATCTTAAGGGCCATCCCAAGCATTTTGTTTCTTGTAAGAAACGAATTTCATAAAAAGAAATGAAAATACTCATCGCTCCATCATAGAAACCTTACGTTGATTTGTGTTTCACTGGAAAAGGTTTGGATAGGAAGTTTTAAAAGAAACACACGTAATTAATAGCCATACATGTCATAGATTAATGGTTTTGGATCCAAACTCAAAGTGTATAATTAAAATTTTATTTTAATGCTTAGGTTTTTACTGTAATTACTATTCATTAAAATAATTTTTTTCTCTTTCAATTTTTTTCAATTTTTTTTTAAATTCATCCTTTAATATTATATTTATTTTTTTATTAGGTTATTCCACTATCATTATATGGATTGCGGGTTTAACGGATTACACCGGTTGACTCAGTTTTTTTTTCTTAACTATTTTTTCTTTCTAATTTTATCATTTAATATTGAGTTGATTGAGAATTATGTTTCATGATTTATTTTATTTGTTTTCTATTGAGTTATTTTAACTTCATGATCCGAGAATGATACTTAATGAGTTAACTCAAGTTAACTCTGGTTGTTTTTTGTGTCTTTTTTTCATTGATTTTTTTTCAAGTTCATTATTAAATATTAGATCGATTGAGAATTGAGTTTCCGAATCTATTTTAATTTGCTTTCTATAAGATTATCTTAATTTCATGATTAGGGTTATGGGTTTTTGACATTTTAATCTTAATTAAATCAGGTCATTTTTTCATTTTTTTTCTAAAAGTTATCTTGGTCTCATGACCCGGATCACAGGTTCTTCAACATTGAATTTGCATTTTATTAGGTTTCCTCCATCTCATGACCTGGGTAACGAGTTTGATGGGTTAATCAAGTTAACTTAATATTTTTTTTCTAATTGACTTTTTCCCCAATCTCATAATTTAATATTGTATTTGATTGAGAATTAGACTTCATGATTTGTTTTGGTTTGCTTTTTATTAGGTTATCTTGACCTCATAACCCAAGAATAATGCTTAATGAGTTAACTCGGGTTGACTAGACTCATTTTTGTTTGTCATTTTTAATTATTTTTTTTTATAAATTTCTTCATTCAATATTAGGTCCAACATGGTTGATTGAGAATTGAACTTCATAATCTGTTTTGACTTGCTCTCTGCGAGATTATCTTAGTCTCATGACCATAGTCGTAGATTTAACAGGTTAACTTTTTATAGCTATGGTTATCTCAATCATATGACTCAGGTTGCGAGTTTGACAAGTTAACCCGAGTCATCTCTTTAGGTCATTTTTAATTGATTTTTTTTACAATCTAATCTTTCAACATTACGTTGATTGAGAATTAAACTTTATAATTTGTTTTGATTTGTTTTTTATGGGGTTATTATAGTCTCATAACCTGGACTGACCAAAGTCAATCTAATATGTTGTTATCTTAATATTAAAAAAATTTCATCTTAAATTTTTTTAGTCAAATTATGCTTTTACGAGTCGTATAAATTGTTTTTGAACTCGTAAAGTTAATCGAATCACATCAGGTCAATCCCAACATAATTTATTTTTTTTCACTAAAAAATAAAATATAAGCAATATTTAAATATTTTTTTTACATTAATTTTTTTGACCCATGTGTGAATGATCTAGTTAATTGGACTAATTGGATTATCAAAATGAATATATTTTTTGGGATGCAAAAACTAAAAAACCATCAAACCAATGTGGGGACACATAAGGGCATAATCAACATGTGTTCAAGGATAAATCACCAAAGTTGAAGTTGCTAAATTTATGCGTTTACAGCTCAATAAAACAGTATTGCTAGCTAATTACACACAGTGTCAGTTTAGTAGGTAGTTACCCTTGTTTCCTAATTATGCTTAAGCTTTGCTCTATGTCCTACCCGGTACAGTTCCGGGCAGAACAAGTTGCCAACAGCAGTTCACCGTCCACATCGCTATATATATATATATATATAATTATGCTTAAGCTTTGCCCTATGTCCTACCCGGTACAGTTCCGGGCAGAACAAGTTGCCAACAGCCAGTTCACCGTCCACATCGCTATATATATATATATATATATATATATATATATATATATATAAGTTGTAGCCTAATGGTTTAGTGTGACAGACGAGGCAATAAAAGCTAAACCCCACAAAACAGTTTCATCTCCTCTCTTCAATGTCTTCCATTCCTCATTTCTATTCTGATTATCAATTTTCTCCAGATAAGTTTTCAGAGATTTCATCTGTAATGGCTCAAGATCATAGATATGCTAGAACTGGTTCATTTTCTAGCACAAACATGTCAAGTGGTGCAATTTCTAGTCCTGGTGGTGGTGCAATGTTAGGAGATCACCAAGATTATAGCTTTCCAACATTTTATGATCATGAAAATGGCTGTGCACTTGATATTTTCCAAGGGGAGTCTGAGATCATGTCGCCGATTCCGGCTACGAAATCATTGCCTGAGAGATTTGGGATTTCGGATATGGCTGTGCCCACATTGATGGATTATAAAATGGGGTCTAATTGTGGCATCGCCAAAATTCAGAGTTTTGGCGGCGGATTTCAGTTATCGGATGTGTGTGAATATGGGGAGGATTGTTGTGGTATTTTGCCAAAATTTACGCCTGCGACGTGTCCTGCTGCTGAAGAAAATTGGGTATGAATTTTTTTTCTCAAGACTCTTGTATAAGCATGATGATTTGGATTTTCATAAAGATGTCTCTAGCTTGCTCAATTTCTTTGCATACATAGTTTTCTTTTTGGTGCTCATGATTTATAAATCCTTCTTTAGAGGCTTGAATACAATCGAATAACAGCAAAAGAAAACACCAACATGGTCAAGGTTGGTCGTTACACGGTAGAAGAGAGGAAAGATAGAATTCTAAGGTATTTGAAGAAGAGAAACCAAAGGAACTTTAACAAGACCATCAAGGTAATTAAGTTTCTCTTTAACCTCATATTTAATCCTATATTTAGAAAATGTTAATTTAAACTATAATTTTCTCGACAATATTACAGTATGCTTGCCGAAAAACCCTAGCTGACCGGAGAGTTCGCGTTCGTGGGAGATTTGCTAAGAACAATGAAATATTTGAAGAGGAAACTGAGGTTAAGAAGAATGATGATAATATTCCTCATCACCATCATGAAAAAGATGCATATTGCACTAGTGATGCAGTTCAGGTACTTTCTGGGCTACAATATTTATATTTCTTTTTTTTTTTATTTTTTTTATTTTATGATATAAGTGCAAGACTCGAATTGAAGTCTTACCTTAATTTATCATCCTTCTTGCTTTACTCTAATAAAAAAACCACGTTTTTGTGAATTTAAAAAGTCTTGACTTCGAATTTCTCCTTATCATAAAAAAAAACTTAATACAGAAAATTAACACACGTTTGGATGGATGTGTATATATATATGAATTAACGAATGTAAGTATCATTGTGTACTTTGCAGATCAAGAATGACGATGATGATGAAGAACAATGGCTGCAAGAGGCTTTGGCAAGTCTTATGTTTGTACCGTATATTGCTGCTGGATAATTTGTGTCTAATTGGACAAACTGATGTAGGAATGTTGGGAAATATATGAGTAGCATATGTTTTTACTTGTAAAAGCACTTTCTAATCAAGCTAGTGTTGGATTTGTTATGACATAACATCGCTTTCATGGCGGGTTCTTTTCGGCTGTGAAACTGTGGTAATTAGTTGGATTTGAAAAGGAAGTCCATAGCGCAGTATATTTACCTCTTATAAAGAAAAGGCACAGTATTCTGACCACGATAGTCTCCCATGATATTCCATCAACAAGGACATGAAAGCTAAGGGGGGTGATGAGACACTCATGTAATTAATGTAGTAAATGAGGACATCAAAGGTGTTTTGATTATCTTAGTTTGTAACTGATCCAGTTCTATAATATGAATGGTTGTGTTAAATATATGGTTATACAGCTACTATCATAGAAATCTGGAGCCATTATATATGGCAACAGGTGGTGTATCCCATCATCTTAACAATCCATGAATGCCACAAATTTTTTAATCCCTTTTTTTCTCTAAGTTATGATTGTGTGTGTGTGTGTGTGTGTGTGTGTGTGTGTGTGTGTGTGTGTGTGTGTGTGTGTGTGAGAGAGAGAGAGAGAGAGAGAGAGAGAGAGAGAGTGATGGGTAGCTTAGCTAGCTACTTGGGAAAAGCTTGAGGTATAGTGTTTTGAATATTATTTTGGTACAACATAGATAGAGGGATAGAGATAGAAATGTGTTTGATTAAAAATATGAAGATAAAACACAAAAATAAATGTTTCTGGAATATTTTTAGAGTGAATTTCTGTATTTTTCAAACAAGAGGTATGATAAAACATGTTTCCAGAGATAATATTTATTATTTTTTTATTCCTAAAGTATCCTTATAAAAAAATCTAAATTTTAAATTATTCCACTAAGATATGTAAGGATAAAAATTATTATTATTATAGTTTTAAAACCCAATTCAAGAGTCAATATGATATAAAGCCCAGGTCATTGGTCGGGTTGACCCGAACCAACATAAAAATAAAAGTGATTATTATTATAGTTTTAAAACTTAATTCCGGAGTCGACCCAGGGCAGGATTTGAGTCACGAGTGAGGTTAAACATTGACCTGGGTCAATGCAAGGACAAAAATGATTATTATCATAATTTCAAAACTCGAAACAGGGATTGATCCGGGATAAGGCTTGAGTTACGTGTTAGAAGGGTTAACCCAGGTTGACCGGGGTCTACATAAAATAAAAATGGTTATTATCATAGTTTTAAAACTTGATTCGGGGGTTAACCCGGGACAAGACCCAAGTCATGAATCAGGAGGGTCAACTTGGGTTGATCGAGGTCAATGTATGAATAAAAGTTGTTATTATCATAATTTTAAAACTTGACTCGGGGGTTGATTGAGGCAAGACCTAGGTCACAGATCAACACAGGTTGACCCGAGTCAATGTACGAATAAAAATGATTATTATCATAGTTTTAAAACTTGACTCGAGATTTGACCTGAGATAAAATTCAGGTTATATGTTGGGAGAGTCAACTCGGCTGATTCAATTTTTTTTTAAATAATCAAAGCACAACCTTATTTTGACCAATGATTTTTTCAAAAAATTCAACGGTTTTTTGACCCGTGTTTTATCTCGGGCTGACTAAGATTTTTGACTGAGTCAGATTGAGTCAATCATTCTTCCTTTTTTTCTTAAAATTAGACCAGTTCAGACCTCAAGTCAACTCATCAAGTCAATCCTGATTTTACAACTAGAGTTATTTATAATATTATTAATTTCAACACCCAATATACACTAAAATAAAAAAATAAAACTAATTATTTTTTTTAAATATGTAAGTTTGACAACAATACATATTAAAGGTAAAATATATATTTTTTTATATTTTATTTTATCTTGTCCATCATAGCCAAATAAAATACAGAAATAATTACCTTGTCTTATACATCATCATCAAACACAATTTTGTTTCCATCTGCTTTTTTATCTTATCTCTCTTGTCTTTAGTGTTTATGTCTCTAGTATCCTGAGATAGTAACTAAATGCAAACTAAATATACCATCTTGATCAACTAAAGCAATTAATACTTATCAATTCAATTCATTATTTAAATCACTCGATATTAATAACATATAACGTATAATTAACAAAGTGTTAAATCAATAGTAATTTTTTTCATATCTTTATCATTATTTATGAAGAAAACAAATCCTATTTAATGTCTACACGAGGTCTAATTTAATTATAATTGATATTACACTTGTAGCTTTTAAGAGACAGGAAGTTCATGCGGATTTCCCTCCTTTATTTCGTTTTTTTATTAACGTGGGTATCCGGGCTAGCTTGCGTGCACCTCGACTAATCTTACGGGTCCTGAAGTTAACGACCATGTAAGCCTCTAATGGCCATCATATTAGCAACCACAGGACTCAAATTTAAGATCATGGAGGGAGCAAATCTCTTGGTTCCAAACTCTTACTACTAGGCCACCTACTAGATGATTTCTTTATTTTTTTTTTCTTAATTGTTTAGTAAGGTGGTGGAGTGGTCGGATTCAAGAAAGCCAAATGTTGATGTTTAAATTATCGCCATCTAATATGATTACACTATACTTTGTTATTTATCCAAGAAATGGTGAAAATCATGAACGAAAAAGGATTTATTTTCCTAGCAGATCAGTTTATATATATATATATAGTGAGAAATAGAAAAAAAATGCATGTTTTGGGCGATATAGCTAGTTTATGCTCCAAACCTTCCAAAAGGAATAACAACTTAAAGAATTATTAAGACTTAAAGAATTGGTGATTTTTTAAGGTTCTAAAAGTGAACTACAACAACTTTTATGAGACAAAGAAATATCCACAATCATTATAATGTGAAGCAAGCTTGGCACTCTTTAGTGCATAGAATTGCGAAAATATTAGCATTATATCGTTCATGTTAATTCTAGTCACAATTATTTGCTTGATTCTTCTTGTCAAGTTCATAGGCATATGTACTTATTGGGTTGCCCTATGATCTATTGTACTGATCTTCTAATAATTTCCCTTAACAAATCACAAACACAAAAATGGAGATATAGAGGGAAAAGAGCTTGGAATTACATGCATGTTAGCTAGACTAGAAATTAGTAAAAACTAAAGAAAAACCAAGAGATGGCAATGAACCTTAAGGCCGACCATGGTAAATGTGTACCATGTGCGGAAGAAAATGAGGATTTAATGAAAAATTGCTGAAATTGTGTGTTAATTTAAAATAAATATGTGAAAAATATATTTTGAATCAAGTGTTAGTATTCATTCTATAAATTATGTTATAGGTATGCTAAGAAAAATGATTTACATATTATGGAAACAGGGAGAAGTGTTGAAATAATATGTAAAGGTGATGATAATTAGAGTGTGTGGCATGTAAAGAAAAAGGTGTAGAATATAATTTTGAATACTAATTAGATTTTTAAAAGTATTGAATTTAATGAAGTATTGATTTTTGATAAATATTGAATTGTGAGATTATTAGTGTGTTGGAGTGGAGGTAAAATATTGGATGGAATGTGTTGTGATGAAGATTGAACCTAAGATGGTAGTGGAGTAATGATTTGTGATAAGGAAAGGTTGTGTGAGTTGTAATATTAAATGTACATGGATTTAGTTTAATGTTTTTTTTTTTTTT
>Ga0325405_1004152_pt1 | contig 14822 bp, 12 predicted proteins | sample PopdelMetagenome_21_FD_205663 | JGI IMG/M metagenome (GOLD analysis project Ga0325405, IMG submission 205663) | Populus deltoides microbial communities from Bellville, Georgia, United States - Xylem-Control-R2 | ecosystem: Host-associated > Plants > Phyllosphere > Stem > Wood/Secondary xylem... | reverse complement strand
AAAAATACCAAGGATAAAAATTAAAATAAAAAGAATAAGGACTGAAGTTAAAATGTCAAAAATAAAAAGGATTGACCTGTATTTTCCAACAACATGGTGAGGTGACATTTTATATCATCGAGAGGTACCACATAAAAGGTGCAAGCACAAACACCTCTTATGTTCTAGCATATGCATTACACATACAAGTAGATTTTTAGAATTAAATGATTTTTAATCAATGTTAAAAGACAAAAATGGTCTTGATTGCCCTAGTAATTACAGAAAAAAACCTTAAGGAAAAGACCAAAAAGCTCTTAAACCTACTATTTAAATTTTTGAATCCAAAGGTATACCTATCAATTTACTAAACATGAATAAATAAAAAGACAATTATGTCTATCTTCATCAGTTTTATAAATTTTTGAATTTAGAGGTAATTACACCATTTTAACGTGGTTACAAAATTAAAAAAAATACAATTATGCCCTTGATAATCCTTTAATGACCAATGCACCATGTGAAAAGATAAAAATATCTCAGAACAAAGGTATTTGGGTTTTTTTAAAAAAAACCCATCATTTTACTATTGTACTGAATAATAAATTGAGTTTTAGTGCACAATGTTTTTACATTCAACTTTAGTGTTTATTTTTATATATCCATCCAACCAATTAGTCCTATCATTGTACCCTATTTATTATTTATTATTATATTTTTATTTAATTATATTTAAAAATTATTAGGTTTCACCATATATATAATTTTTACACTTCTTTTTAACCACTTTATCACATCCCTAAGTTGAGTTTGGTTTTGGATTAAAGGATGTTAAGTGTTTATTCATTAACATATAATCTTTTTTTAACCATGTTTGGTAAATTTTAACAGTAAAGGAGAAAATTGAAATACTTAAGTGTTAATTTAGTAAGGGTTAAGTGTTAACCTAGTAGGGAGTAGGCACAAGATTTTAAGATAACATTTGATTACTATTTCGGGACAATGAGATAGATACAGAGGACACAAGATAAAAAAGGAGACAATCATAAAATTGTATTTGGTAGTGATATACAAGGCAAAATGATTGTTTCTATATCTATTTGGTTATGATAAACAAAATAAAATAAAATGTAAAAAAGTCTATTTTACCCTTGATATGTATTGTTGTCAAACTTATATATTTCAAAAAATAATTTTTTTGTATTTTATAATAACCCTAGATGACTTAAAATCGGGTTGACTTAGGACCTAAACTGGTATGAGTTTAAGAAAAAATTGATTTGTTTGAGTCAATCAAGGAAGAATTGACTCGACTTGACCTGGTAAAAAACCTAGTTCAACCCCGGATAAAATACGGGTTAAAAACCTGTTGACTTTTTTGAAAAAATAATTGGTCAAAACAAGCTTGCTTTGATTGTTTTTTTTTTAAAAAAATTGGTCAACTAGGTTGACCCCCCTGAACCGTGACTTGAACCCCGCCTCATGTCAACTCTCAAGCTAGATTTTAAAATTATGATAATAACAATTTTTATCATTACATTGACCCCGGTCAACCTGAGTTAACCTTTCTAATTCGTGACTCAGGTCTTTATTGTTCAAGAATTAAAGCAACTTAACATCTAAAAGAGGAGCGAATTAGGTATATCACTAATTTCTAAAATAATGCGAATTACTTTAAGTAAACACAATAATCAACAATATAATTAAAGTATTTAAAGTAAAGAGATAAATGAGAGAATTTGTAAACTCGTTTTTAATGTGATTTGACAAGTCTATATCCACACCTCAAGTACCAAACCGTACTTGAATATTGTATTCCTTCATTAGTTAAAGTTCAAGACTACAATAGCCTAACTCTTAAAGTTTTTACCTAACTCTCAAAGTTTGACAAGCCTATATCCACACCTCAAGTACTAAATATTGTCAGTTTTTACCTAACTCTTAAAGTTCAAGAGTACAATAGTCACTCGAAGAATCAACACCAAAATTTTTACATCACTTGAAGATATTCTCTCTTCAAGATTTTTTCCCATTTGAAGATATACCCTTTTTCAAATTTTTTTCCACTTGAAGATATATTCTCTTCAAGATTTTTTCTTTGGTGAAATTATCTCACTAATACCAAGACTTTTTACCTAACTCTCAAAGATTTATAAGGTAATTTTGTTATCACCACTAACTCTTTTAATAAAGTGAATAATACAATTGAAAATTTTAATATCTCATAAGATATCACTTATAAGATTTTAAGGTGTTTAAATGTAGTGAGAATGAGATTGAATATTTTTGTGCTAGATTATGAAGGTAATAGCACAAATTAGAGTATAATCAAGAATTGATGATTTTGAGGTGTTTTTACTCTCAAAATAGCTTGTGTTTCATATATGTTTGGAATCTATTTTTAATTTTGCAATTAGACAAGTTATACATATGTTTCTAAGAAAAACTAGTTGTTTATAGTCTATATAATCCCACTGACAATTCAAACTATCAACCAGTTAAGATTAATCAAGTCAATCGATTGACTAGCTACTACAAAATTCTTAGATGTTCATCATTGATGAATAAGTGGTCAATTAGTTCATGCATAATTTCAGTTTTAACAAATTAACCTTAATGGATTCTTAAAATCATCTATTTTAGATTAAATCACATTATTTATCAATTATTTAATGCATGCAGAGTGAAGTATGTGAGTTCATTTTAATTGTGCTATCAAGTATGATATAAAGATTTACATGAGTACTAAAATGAACGCTTAATCCAAGTCTCTATTTTGTTTTTTTTTTTTGTTGGACTTCTTGATTGATTTTTTCACGAAATTCATCATACTTGTTGATATGTTCTTTCGTACAAAACCTGTTTAAAGCTTATTCCCAACCAAACATATCATTAGTCCATTTTTCATGTTATTGTTACCATCAAGACACACACACACACACACACATGAACGCGTGACACTAAATGTCAACAATCTTTTCATTTTTATTTTTATGTTGATCGGGTTAATACGGTTTAATCCTTTTGACTTGTGACCCAAGTCTTATTTTAGGTTGACCCTAGAATTAAGTTTTAAAATTATGATAATAAACACTTTTATTTTTACGCTGATTTGGTTCAACTCGACCCATGATCTAGGCCTCGACTGGTGACTCGAGCTTTGCTTAGGATTGACTCTCGAGTTGAGTTTTAAAATTATGATAATAACCATTTTTTTCCTTACATATTTTAGTTGGATAATTTTAGAATTAAAAGTTTTTTACAAGGATATTTTAGAAATAAAAAATAAAAAATATTATCTTTAGAAACTTGTCTAACATAAATTCACTCTAAAATTGTCTTAAAGACATATTTATTTTATGTCTATGTTTATTTAACCAAGCACATTTTTGTTTTTAGTATCTTTATTTTTTCTATCCCAAGACAATAACCAAACACTATCTAAAAATTGAGTTATTTTTTTCCTTTAAACTATCATTCATTCTCTCTTTCTTACACAAAATTAGTTCCCACTAACATGAATTAATTATTTAAATTATATTTAAATTAAAATTTGATTTAAAATCTAATGATTCTTGCACAATTTTTACAACACTTCAAGCCAATTTGATATTATGGTAATGATTGTTTTTTAAAGTGTTTTTCGCTTGGAAATGTATTAAAATATTATATATATTTTTTATTTTTTAAAATTTATTTTTGATATCAGCACATCAAAATGATCTAAAAATATTAAAATATTAATTTTTTAAAAATAAATTTTAAATTTTTTCAAAAACACATTTGTATCGCAAGAACTAACTATTACCTGATCTATCTACCATTTTTTTTACATCCTTAATACTTCATCTATTAATAATTAACCCCTTAATATTTAATATTAAACCAATTAATCTATTATCAATTAACCTCTTACCATTTCATCTCTTAGCAATTAACCTCTAATTTTTAATCTTGAAACCAAGTGTATCATAGTGTAAAATTATAATGACCGCATGTCATGTGAAGATTAATAACTAGTTTTTTTATTTGATATTAAAAATATTCTTGAATTAAATGATACGTATAATTAAGATTAAATTCTATTTTGGAAGATTTTAAAAACATACCTCCTGCAACCTCCTCTTATGTATTCACATGAATTTAATAAATTCTACCAAGGCTAATTTTAAGGTTTATAAATCAGAGAACGAAGGAATTTTTTTAACAACGGGTTCAAGATGAAAACGACGTCACTAGGACCCTGAACGAAACGCGGAATCCCCCGTCGTTTCTGTCATAGCATTTCCTCCGTTTTAACTCTCTCAATCGCGCTCTCTCTCACTGCACAAATGGACTCTTACACTCCTTTACTCCAGAAAACACGGGTTCCACAACCCTCGCTCCAAAAATTCGCGGTGATTTCAATCTTCTCGAAGCTACGATCCGCGCCGAGTTACCTCGACCCGGATTCCGAACCCGGTAGAGAAGCTATCTCTCAATGCCTCCGCTCCGCTTCTCCATCCGTCGTCGACCAGTCTGTACGCGAGCTCTGTCGCCTCCTATTGGACTCCAGATTGGACCTCTCCCGAACTTTGCTGGAGCTCCAGTCTGCACTCGAAGGGTCCGACCCAAAATTTGTTGGTTTATTTGTTAAAGCTCTTGGATTTGTCGTTCGGGTCGGGTTTCAAAGGAATCATGGGTCGTGGCGTTTTCCTTCTATTGAGAATCACCCCTTTGTTATGGTTTGTTAACTTAATTGGATTTAAAAAGTTCCTAATTTCGACGATCACATTTTAATGGACTGTATTATTATTATTAGTAAAAAATATTTTTGGCTAATTTGAGGTTTATTGTGTTTGATTAAAGTGTAAAATCAATAATTTTGAGTTATGGATTGCAGATTTTGTCATCAAGAACTGAGGTTCAGTCTGAATTGGTTCAGCAAGTCTTACTATTTTTCGGACAGAATAGAAGATCGGGAATGGTGGAAATTTGTGAATTCTTGAGACCCTTTTTGAATTTTTCGATTCTACGCGTGCCCTTTTCGAATTCTTCGTCATCTTTGTTTGCAAGGCAGTTGATATCATCAATGGCTTCGTTTTGTTGTTCTTTCCCTGATGAGGCGATTCCGGTTTTAAAGCTACTGATAGGTTGCCTTAAGCATGCGTCACATAAGAATTCAGATGTCAGTATGCTTGCTTAGTAATTGTTTCTTTTACCTTTTCTTTTATTCAGATGGAGCTATACTCTCACATTGCTTAACTGATTGATTTAACTGGAGCATAGATAATAAATTTAACTGGTTCATACTTCAATGCAAGCTCATAGCTATTAATTCTAATTTCTTGATGATTTGCAGGAGCTTAAGAACTCATATTATTTTCTGGAATCCATAGTTGATGCATATACGGTTGTTTTGAGACACTTGGTTGGAACCGGACTGGTATGCTTCTCAATGCAGCATCAACATAACCTGTTGTCTCATTTGTGCATTATGGAAGTTTGTTTTTTTTGTGGACATGGAACTATTATAATTTTGCATGGAGCTTGTCTGCCATAACTTGCTGTTAATTGTTATCTTCTCCCGTTCACAGCTGGTTACTGAGGCTCAACTGTTTGGTGTGGAACTGTCAGATGCTATTCTTTCATTATTGACACGTCATCACCGGCATGCTGGTAGTAGTGAACCAATTGTTGAACTAGTGAAGCGGCTGTTTGTTGCCCAGAAAAATCTTTCTTTGCAATATATGCCTGAAATATCATCAACACTGCTATCCTTATTTGTTGTCCTGATTCAATCTGATCTTGAATACGAACAACTGTCCTTATTGAAACTCCTGAACTTCCTTTTAAAATGGAAAAGTGAAAAGGGTATGTTTCCTAACTCTCATTTTGCTGGCATGAATTAATGATTGGCTACCTATTACAAGCCCATTAGTTAAATCGTAATCTTCTTGTGCAAGCTTCTTGGTTAATTGGAAATTGTTCTGATGCAATTTCTGTATTTATGATGTTACACAATATAGTATTCTCTTAATACTTTTGGATGCCATATGATCATTTAAGTTGCCTTAGAGTTATCTGTCTATTAAAATTTTTATGCAAGGCTTCTCCTTTCATCTTCAGTTAGTTTGCAGCCTTGTTTTGTGCAATGTTTCCTTTGCATTTTGTGTTTTGCATCATTAAGAATGACTGGTTTCACTGCAATTATTAGTTAGAAAATGAAAACCCACTGTTTGACATTGTCTTAATCTCACTTCCAAGCCTTTTTCAGGCACTTGATTCTACTTCAATGTTCTTATCATTGTGTATAGTTGCCTTTTTTCATCCACTGTTAACCTTCTTGCAATATAAGGTAAGTTATTTATTTATTTTTCAGAATATGAGGTCGATAGAGTCAAATGTGCTATGAGCGAAGAGCTTTTGTTCACATTTCCTGTCATCAACCTATTATCATCTACATCTAGATCTATTAAAGGAGAAGCAGCAGAATTGCTTGTGACGCTGGAAAAGGTCCTAGTAGAACTGTCAAAAGCACCAAAGGCTGGACTAGCCAAAGAAGGGGGATTCCCCCCTATCAGCTCTCTAGGATCCATTGCTTATAGGCTTTTGCGATGCTTGTGGTTTCAGGTTCAATATTACTCTGATTATTATGTTAAGAGTGGGGAATTTTTTGTTTGTTTAATACTTTTTGCAATTGTAAGTATTGGGATATGGTTTGTGTTTTTCATTTGTTGTTCTCACCCCTAACCTGGAAAAGAGAAGGAAAGACAATATTGTTCTTTGCTGGGTTCCATTTCACACTTTTGTTCTCAAATGAGAAAAATATGATAGTCCTATTAACAAGCTCATTTAAGATGCCATTATGCTTTATGTAGGAGAGGAAGAGGATAAGGCAGTAATGTTGGGACTCTAGAAGTGCCATTTTTGCATCAGATAAAGTAGAATGGTGCAATAGTATTCAAGTGGTCCATTTAGTTGAAATCAAGGTTTAGTGTGTCAAGTTGTTGGAATGGTTCTATTTTGACTAGCATATGATGATTGAGGTCTTGTAAGATTCTGTCTGTTCTGTTTTCCAGGACCAGTTTTTACTGCCCATTTCCTTCCTCAATTTTGCTTCCAGTGGCAAAACGGATGTCAAAGTAATGCACCAGAAACCGAGACATTGGGCTTCTCAGTTAAGAGAATACATTTTGTCGATTGTAGACAGAAGAAAATCCTCCCTATCTGTTTCTCAGTCTCAAGAACGTTTCACAAGGGGTAAGATAGAATAACACCAATGAATTATGTTTGGTTCATTCTACATGGTATCCTATTGTTTCAGAAAAATTGCTTTAAAATTGTTGTGCTTTAATATCATGTTCACTTTATACCCACTTTTTTATCTTGCAGAACTGCCCCCTTTACTCGGTGCCATTACTGGTGTTTTGGTGATGCACCGGTCATTTGGAGATACGGCAATTGATTTGCTGGGTGCTATTGGCATTGTGGACCCCAAACAGGGAGTGCCACTGCTGCTAGCAATTCTATTTTATAGTAACATCTTCACCAGTAAAGACATTAGTTACCAGAATATGTTGGTGAGTTTTTCTTTTCTTACCTTGCTTCACGTCTAATTTTAGTTGATACAAGAGTGTATCCAGCTCTCCCTTTGATGTCTTTCACAGTAAGATTTTTGATTCTTGCAGCCAAAACTTCTGGCATTACTTCCATCACTTGCTTCACATTCTGTGATGATTCCCCTCATAATTCAGACAATCTTGCCGATGCTTCAGAAAGATGGAAAACCGTATGTTCTCTACAACTCATGATGTTTGTCTTGTCTCTTAACATTCCTTTTTTAGTGCATTTTTGGTTTATGAAGAATTTCATTGAGCTGTCCTAGTGATATTGTGTATTGTGGTGATCATAGCTATGCCATGAAGGGATGGGAGATATATGCTATGGACAATTATAACATTTTTTCTCAGGTGGAACAGGATAGTGAGAAAGGGTAGAAACAATAGCCATGTCCATAGTTGTCCTCGTATATATAGGACATGCCAGCTTGAATTGTCATTTTAGTGTGGTTCACATTAGCCCATTGATTTGGTATTAATATGTTCTAACGGTTCTAATAGGCTTGTTTTCCTTTCCGAAACATGTATTGCTTCTCTTATGGTTGACTGATTTTGCAAATAATGTGACCATGGACACTTGTGATGAGCAACCCACCATCATAGGATGACCTGATAATTAAACTGACTTTATAATTAAAATTTTCACCAAGTGCCTAAATTGGATAACACATGCAATAAGTTCGGTATAATTGCATGCTCCAAGTTTTCTACACCTATACAAGGCAGTGGGTATGAGAAAAACCTGATTCCCAGATAACTAACCATTTGGTACCTGATGGCTTGCCTGACCAATTGTGGGGTTCTATTTTTTTGCTCAGTTGGCTCTTTTGGCTGTTTGAAGAGTCGTAATAGGATCTATTACGTCGGGACTTTGCGTAGCAAGTGGTTTCTTTTATTGCCTGTCTAATAATTTTCTTTCGGTACTTTTAAATACCAGTGGTCTTGAACTACTTTCATTCCTCTGAATTGCACTTGATGCATGCTAAATTCCAACCTATGCTATATGCCTAAATCTGGTAGTTGAGTAAGTGTCTGACTCTATTGAAATTCGTTTGTCTTACTAGTGTTTATTTGGCTCAATCATCCAATTCTAACTGTCCTAGACACCATTTGTTGTGCTCATTCAGTGGGTAATAGTGAGTAATCATGTCTCTAGACAGCTTAACAGGTTTCATGGGCACTCAGCATGAATGGGTGTATGAATACTGAAGTTGCTGTCATTGATATGATGAGAACCACAATAGAATGCTTAAACACATATTTAATCTTCCAACTTTCCATTTGGGGATGTTTCATTCTTATACTTTTATAATGGGCTGCAAGTGTCCAAACTCATTTTGTTCCCCTTGTGTTGTTACTGAGGCAAAACTCTGTCACTAGAAATGTTGATCTGTCAACATTAATTATTAGTTAATAAGCCGTTCAGTTTGGCTGACCGAATTACCAGGTGCATGAAGTTGACAGAGACCACATGGCAAACTTGTGATCCCTCTTTAAAAGTAAAAAAAAGGACAAAGTGTTGATAAGCATTCCAGCTCAACAAATGGACAAAAATGTTCTCTAAGCCCATTTGAATGCTCTATCCAAATCATGCAAAGCAGAAAATAGTTTGATTCTATCTTCCTCAAATTTCCAACCCCACCTGTTTACAATAAAAGCCTTTCATGGTAGAATCCTAGATCAACAACAAAAATAAAACAACCCACATCCTCAAAGAAGCAACTGAAATTGTACGTGAAATTATCAGCAATTCAAGCAAAGAACTTCAGCTATCTACATTGTGGCTGCTAAAGATGAAGTATCAGAGGAAAATTAAAATCCTTATTTTTTTTTAACAGAATATCAAATCTAATATAGTAACAGAACTAAGAGAAACAAAATTTCGAAGATTTTACCAAAAGAGAGAAGGAAAAAACAAAAATAAAAAACTATATCCTAAACATGTATTATGGGTTTTGATGTTCAAGAACTGAATGGGCCCGAGCTTGATTTATGCTTCACAACTGCAAATTGAGGTGTTTGCTGAGTTAGAGCCAAGCAGTGTTGGTGAACTCATTGGTGTAGTCATTGGTGCTGGCATGGTTGATGTATTTTTTTTAGGCTTTGGTGGTTTGGGCGTAGTAGATTCCCGGGAAAGCTGTTGATTTTCCAAGGAAGTTGGAATTTGAACAGATATATGAAAGACATTATAGTCAAGATGCCATCTGTATGCGACTCTAACTGAAACTTGTTGGTTATGGTCAATAGTTAGTCTTTAACTTTCTTGGTTTATAGTTGGACTCTGGTGAATGGCATCCACCAAGAAACATTCAGGGACCTAATAAATGCAAATGAAGCATAAGATTGAAACTGCCAATTCTAATAGTTCATGGATGAAATATGCAATTAAACCTTTAAAGTCTTATCATTTACTGGTGACCTCTAAAACTTTTTTAACTTGTTACATAATCTTAGCTGTCCTCTCTTCATATCTGTATTTTTTTAACTACAACCTATGTGTCATATTCAGTGTGTTGTATGCCACCGGCGCTCGTTTGCTTTGTCAGACCTGGGCAATCAATGACCGTGCCTTTGGGAGCTTGCAAGTAAGATTCTTCTGCTTCCACTCTGCTGAATTGCAAATAACCATTCATTTTAATTGTTTAGGAAAGCAGAAACAAACATACAACAAAAATTTGAAATAATCAATGAAGTTGAGATGTGCAGAACTGTTTGATAGAAGAAAGTTTGAAAAATTCTTTTTTGATCCCAGTAAAGATTGTTTAATATGTGTTCATGTAATGCAATTAGATGCAAATTCTGTTCCATTTGGAGGCTTGTGTGCAAAGAATGGTGAGGATGAAGTGGGACTAGCATGTTGCTCAAAAAGAGAAGATAATTTCTATTTATTTGTGTCAAAATTAATATAGCCATTCGGCCTCATTATCTAGGACCTGAGAAAGGATTCTGGAAGGAGGGGAGGGAAGAAAGGAGAGAGAGGGAGGAAGAAAAAGGGGGAGATGAATCTTTGAAGAATGGCAGTAGGCAGAGAACAATTCTAATTTTATTATCAATTCAACAAGAAACCCTAAACCAAGAAAGATATGCTTTTTGTAAAGAATTAAACCGTGGAACCATAAAAGAAAACGGGAATTGGAATAAAATTTCTAACCAAAAAAGTTATAGTTAATATTAGTTATTATAATAACATAAAACAAGTAGATTCACTAAATGAGAAACATTTGAAGTAAAATAAAATCCTAATTTTCCCAAGATTAGTGATTTTGGGTAAAAACTCTAACTGCAACACCATTCTCCCTTTGTTAGAAAAAACTCAACCTTGTGTTTCGAAGTGTTGTCGTGGTAAGAATCTGCATTTTCTATGTTTTCTCCATAACTTGAAGTTGCACTCCTGGCCTTGATACATGCATTTTTACATGCCTTTAACTTCACCATTCAAGGGTTTTTTTTTTCTTTTTTGGAATGATGAATTAATTTCTTGAACATCCTGTCTACTTGAATAATGAAGTAAAGTTTTTAAACATGTTGTCCACATTCTGCCTGTAAAAAATCTACTACTGGAACTTTTCGTTATTCTGCAATTCTTAGTTTCTTAGTTGCTGCTATTTCTTATCATGGAATGATGGAACTAGTGTTTCTTCTATTGCTTTTGTTTTGAGCTTGTTAACACAAACTTGAAGTATAGTGATTGCCTGGTCTAAAGATTCTTGGATGTTGTCAAGTGTAGTTACAGACTTCAGGAGACATTTTTTGATCTAAAGCTTCATAGAGCTCCTTCTCACAATTTCTTGGATTTTATCCGCTCCTTTTGTCCTGAAGGTATAGAAGGGTGGATGACTGTTTAGAATGTTCATGATTGATGAAACTCACAGTCACTAAAACTGAATGGCCATTGTACAACAATTATTGTGAATATTGCTGCCATAAAGAAAAGATTTTGGCTGAAATGGCACTTCAGCCTTTGTCAATACTGAAGATGAATAAAGGCTATTCAAACAGGAAATATAACAAAATAAAATTTATAACTAATACTAAATGTCATGATAACCTCAAATGTCTAGACTCCCTAAAGAAGTGCCAAGTACGAACTAAAATATCTAATTTTCTATGGTAAATTAACAGAAGTCATTCATCCATGCTAAACAGATTTTCCTGTCCATGAGTTTGTTTCATTCTCAAATTCTATTGCTATATTACTATGCTGTGATACTAACATGCTAGTTGACTTTTAGGCAATATTGCTTCCGAAGGGGCTCACTGAATTCAAGCATGAGAGAAACATCTTAATAAGTTTGGCTGCCTCCATTCGGGACATTTGCAGAAAGAACCCTGATAGGGGGGTGGATCTTATCTTATCTGTTTCGGTTTGTGTGAAGCCATAGCTGCTCTATTTTCTAATGTCCTGAGTTTACACAATTTAATAGGGTCTCATTCCTCTGAACTAACAGGCTTGCATTGAGAGCCAAGATCATATTATTAAAGCTCTTGGATTTCAGAGCCTTGCACATCTATGTGAAGCTGATGTAATTGGTAATCCTCCTCCTGCTTTAAAACCCAATCCTTTTCCTTTTCCAATTTATATCTTAAACATTTCTAGGTTTGAAAATGTTGCTTTTGCCTCTTCCGTTATGTCTGAAAAATTGCATCATATTTCTTGAGAACATTCTGTATGCTTTTTATCCAAATTTGTCTTGCAAGTTCAAGTATGTAATGGCGTACTCATTTTGATTTCTAGTTATCTGATGGTCAAGACCATCATAAATGATGACATGTAATTGCTAGAATTTAATGTCAAGGTTTTAGAAGCTTTGGCCAGAATGGAGGTGCCTTATGCTTGCTTAGTGAGCCTGCAGCTCCTCTGCAGAAAGTTTAGGAACGACCCCTGAGATTCTTTATCTCCAAGTTTTAACTCTTAATAAGATGGATTTTTATCCACCCTTCTTTTTGTTTCCCACCTCTTCTATTTTTTACTGGACAGATATTGTCAATTTCATTTATTATAATTATCAATTAATGCTGTAGATTTTTGTATTAGTATCCTTACCTTGACTGCAGTGGTAGTTATTATTTCAGAACATATTTGAGCATTTCTATAAAGTCATAGTTTGAATGATATGGTGTTTTTGGAAAAATGCTAACTCCATGCTTGTATGCGGCCTGAAAATTTGAATGCTAAGTTTAACCACAAGTACTTCAATTATTGTCAGCAGGATAATGTGTGTTTTCTTACCCATATATTTCAATTGTATGTCTTCCAGCGATTATGTTCATGATAAGTTAAAATTGCACTAATTATCATTATGTTATGTTCTGAACTACAGTTGAATAAATTTTCTTTTTAGATTTTTATACTGCCTGGGATGTCATTGGTAAGCATGCGGTAGACTACACTACAGACCCGGCTCTTGCACAAAGGTAAGCACGTGCTGGTTTTGATTGCTATTTAAATTTGTGCCTCCATTTAGCAATCCTGATTATATAACCAATATAGATCATACCAAAAGAAAGGTGAGGCTAGGTAACTTTAGATTGCTAAAGGATTGCCTACCTTTAGCTGTCCAGGCATCGTATCCTTTTGTAAAAGGGAGACATTTTACCCTGGTCAGGAGGCAGTATTACCCAGTGGTTAAATAAGAACCTTTCTCAACATTTTTCTTCCTGTTTGGAAAATTGCACCGTAAAACATTCCCCATTTGTTCTCCTTGTTTTAATTTATATTGCTCCTTTTTTCTCTCATTAACTTTAGGGCAACAGTAATCTGTTTTGTTGATTTACCTTGAGGACAACATTCTTAGTTGCGCCGGATATTTCTGTCAAATCTTTGTACCTAATCCATTTAGCCGTAACTTTTTCATCCTTTCTTTCAATTGATATATTAATATATACCAAATGATTTCTTGCCATTGACAGCATATGCCTCCTTCTGAGATGGGGTGCAATGGATGCTGAAGCATATTCAGAAGCTTCAAGGAATGTCTTGCAAATTTTATGGGGTATTGGAACTGCTGTACATGTCAGTCATGCACTTGAGTGGGCAAGGGCAAGGATCTTTGCCTTTGAGGCCCTGAGCCAATATGAGGTAAATTGTGTGAGATGCTTATTATTGAAAGTTATATAAAATCATTGGAAAATTTTATTGTTTTCAAAATCTTCTGTCTTGATAATTTACTTTGACAAAATGTACTATAGTTAGTCCCGGTACTCATCTATTTTGCTGCTAACCATGTTTGGTTTCTTGCATCCTCACATCATATGCTCCAGTTAAAACAGATTCTCTGAATGACTTTATGCTTTACTAGGTTACACATATACAAATAGGAATTCCAGATTTTAAGACAGTGAACACGGATTTGCTTTTACGTGAGACGAATCTTGATGTGCTCACGGCTATGGAAGGATTTCAAGTCAAGATCATAACTCATGAACATGTGTAAAGAACACATCCACTTTTCTCCTTCACTTGCTGAAAACCATAAGATATTGAAGCTTGATACTTTGGTTATATTTGCTCCAGGAATCGTCGAAGGTTGGTGAAGGAGAAAAAAATTGCTGGAAGTAAGATTGAGAAGTTGCTAAATGTATTTCCACAGGTTCTCTTCTCAGGTATTATATGCAATTGGGTTCTGATGTAGATCATGCTGCTTTCCATGTGAGTTTTGGTTTATTGTCTTTAATCCTCAACCCCCTCTGTCCAAAGCATTTTATGGTATCATGACAACTCAAGTGATTGCGAGAAGTTTATTGTCTGCCCTTGTTACAGGTCCTGATGCAGAATAAGTGGGAAAAAGAGTTGAAAGATATTGAGTGGACTTTGGAAATGAAAAAGAAAAGGAAAATGAGATGAGAGGAATAATACAATGTAAAACCTCTAGTAGAGAAGCAATATATGAGGTGAATAATACAGTTAAATATAGAAAAATGAAGTATTAGATTCATCATAGATGGATAATTGTGTTTGACAAATACAGGAATCTAGCAGACAAGGGTGGGAAAAGGAAAAAGAAAGTAAAATATAGAAAAATGATGTATTAGATTCATCATAGATGGATAATATTGTTTGACAAATACAGGCATCTAGCTGACAAGGGTGGTTGCCCTTTCTTAAAGGTGACCACTGCAAACTTTCTTGATGCGGTACAATATGAAGGGCGTTTTCTTAGTCACTTTAAACTTTCACTAATGTTGTAATTTTGTCATATCTGAGAAGGTTCTAGTTATAAGGTTTGAAATGTCTTTTTTTTT
>Ga0325405_1004151_pt1 | contig 14823 bp, 8 predicted proteins | sample PopdelMetagenome_21_FD_205663 | JGI IMG/M metagenome (GOLD analysis project Ga0325405, IMG submission 205663) | Populus deltoides microbial communities from Bellville, Georgia, United States - Xylem-Control-R2 | ecosystem: Host-associated > Plants > Phyllosphere > Stem > Wood/Secondary xylem... | reverse complement strand
AACCGAAAAAACCGAACTGTGAAAAAAACCCGATCAAATCAATTAGAATTTTTAAAAAACCGATTGGTTCGGTTTTGGTTTTATAAGCCTGAAATTGAAAAAACCGAACCGAACTGAAACCGAAAAAACCGGAAAAAAAACTGAGCTTAACCAAAAAAACCGAGTCAAACTGGAAAAACAGAGCCAAACCGAAAAAACCAGTTTTTATTCTAAAATAACCTAATCGAACTGAAACCGGTCGGTTTGAACCGGTTTTGGTTTTTTTGAAAAAAAAACCATTTTGGTTATTTTTTTTAAAAAACCGAACCGAACCGAAAATACAAAAATAATTCCTCACCTCGAGACCCCAACTTTGTCATAACCAACAGCACATGGAAAAGAGATATAATCAAAAACACGCAACCGAAGTAAACCAAACAAAAGCATGAGAGTGACAAACCATGTGAGGTGAATCACTCCTGGGAAAGCCTCTCACAACCACCATAGAAACAAACCAAGATGAAATTTAAATTAAATATTACAGATGAAATTATCGATGAAATAATTAAAAAATATTAATATTTAATTATCCGTCGGTAAAATAATCGCTAACGCGTCCCAATAAAAAGCCTGAATCCCCTTATTTCACAAGAGACAAACTCATTTCTTATTCTTCTTCTTCTACTACTTCTTCTTCTTCTTCTTCACTATATGTAAAAAACATCAATATCTATTTCTTTCTCTTCTCTTCTCTTCTCATCTCCTTCTCTTCTCCTTCATGCTCGGTATGTCTTTTTCTTCTTTCTTCTTTTATCATCTTAGTTTTTTTTTAATTAATATGCTTTACGAAATTTTCTCTCTCTCCTTAACTTCACTTGCAACTACATTAAGGTAAGATTTTTCTTTTTTCATGATTTTTTCACTATATTTGTTTTTTATTTTATTTTTAATTGTTTTTGTTCTTAATAATTGTATAAATGTTGTTGTGAGATTTTTTTTCATATAAGATCAATTTTTAGTTGATTTATTTATAGGATTGTTAAATTTTTAGCATTTGCAACTTCATTTTTTTCATGTGATTTTTTTTAGTTGAATTTATTTTTTGTTTTATTTATTTGTTGCAAATTTGTTTGAGTTGATTTTCTTATTATTTTTTCCAAGCATTTTGAGTATATATTATAGAGTGTTGATTTATGTTAATTTAATTATTTTATAATTTTATAAAATGGATATTTTTAAAATGTTTTTAAATAATTACCGACGGAATTACCGATGGTATTTTTCGAGGGATATACCAACAAAATGAAGCAGGTATTTTTTTTTACGTGTTTGTTCCGTCAATAAATCCGTTGGTAATAATATTTTTTTTTATTACCAACGGATAAAAAAACTACCGATAAAAGATTCACCGATAGAGCATTTTCATCAGTGATTTTGTTGGTCAATTAATTACTGACGGAATATGTGTCTTACGCCAACAGAAAAATTCTGTCGATAAAACTGTTAAATGTTGTAGTGACAGGGTCCAAATCTAGACCAGTAACGAAGACAATGGAAATAACAAAGAAAGAAAGAAAAAAAGAACAACCAAATAGCTTATATACACCTATATAAAAGACAATGGGATATATATATATATATATATATAATACGACCATAATTATTTTGAAAGGTTGGAGGATAATTTTGTCACATAAGAATTAAAAAAAAATTATAGTAAAAAAAATAAATTTTTAATAGAAGCTGGTAATTAACTTCATGTTCTTAAAATTGAGGCTTTTTAGTGGTTACTTTATATTTAAAAAGACTTTACCAAACATTTGTATTTAATTGAAAGTTGAGGCATAATATGATAATATGATGTGACTTTGCAAAGCCAAACAAACCCCTCACCTATTTCTTTGTGGCAATAAAACTGTAACAAAAAAAAAATTAAGGGAAAAATCAAAAGTTAAAAGAATAAAAATTAAATTTAAAAAAATAATATATCATAAAATTTTTTTTGTAAAAAAATAAAAATATTCCTAGATGTATCCTTGTTATTTGTCTTTTCTAAGGATAAAAATATATTTTTATCTGTATTTTTAAAAAAATAAAAAAACCTTTGGTTAACAATTAATACTTTTTTGACTCTAGAACTAAATAAGTAATTTAATTGCTTTAAATTTTTTGAAAAGAAAAAATAAACACAGGTCAACATTTATAAATATGGTTGATTTTAGGAGTAAATACATTATTTTACTATGCAAAAAAATTAAAAAAGAAAAAACCTAACACACACGAACAATTTTTTTAATAATCAGAAAAGACCAAATCACCCCACCAGGCTCTTATTTATACTACTCATGAGTAAAATAGTAATTATACCATAACAATCCAGCTACAATCCTATATATTTTGTGCTAGTGACGTGACTTTGCAGAGCCAAACAAACCCTTACCTATTTCACCTATTTCTGCATGGCAGCCTAGTAAAATAACCATGCAATGCATTCGTCCTGGCCAGGTTAATGCAGATATTGTTTGTCTAGTCCATTCGAAGTCATAATGAGTTTCACCTACCTGCGGGAGATATCTTTTATTTGTGTGAATGTGCTTTGATTACAGGTCTCCTTTCGAGCTTTTTTTTTTCCCCTGTTTTTCAAGCACTAGCTAGAAAGTACTGGTCTTAATACAAGCATGAAAATGGGAGAATTTCTACTAGAGACCTTCGGTTCTTAATTTAGACTGTATTCCTTGTTCAAAGTCTTCTATTCTGTCTGGCCTTACGGCATACGCCATGAATTTTCTCAGGGTTCTAAACCAATTTTTCCCTAAGTTTTTACTTTTCTTTGGTTTTGTCTTTTTTTTCTTGGAAAAACAAAGCAGTCCAACATTAGACATGGGAAAATCCTCACTTCTTTTGCATTTATAAGACATCGAGAAATCAACTAACCACTTGCTCAGCCTCAATTGTGCCCACACAAAAATAAAAAATATAATGAACTTCTGCTCTCTTCTCCTACTCCAGCTTCCTCTCCTTCTCCTCTTCACCACTACTTCCACAGCAAACATACCACCAGGCTCCTCTCTTTATGCCTCCAACACAAGCCAAACCTGGTCGTCTCCAAACAACACTTTCTTTCTAGGCTTTACCCAATTGGATCCCACTTCCTACACCGTTTCCATCACCCATAGGACTGCTGGAGTTTCCATCTGGACAACTGATCACAATGTTGTTGTTGGCACTGCCTCTGCAGCTGTCATTGACTACGGTGGAGTATTCCAGTTCCTCCACAACGGAAATCTCCTTCTCACCAACCGTTCAGGTGCCACCGTGTGGACCTCCAACACTGGCAACCTTGGTGTCACTTCTGCTTCACTTGATGACACTGGAAACCTGATACTGAAAGCCGGCAGTATCAATGTCTGGTCCAGTTTTGAAAACCCAACCGACACTCTTGTCCCGTCACAGAATTTAACTGTAAACCAAACTTTGCGATCAGGGGTATACTCTTTCCGGCTTCTAAGCAGTGGAAATATGAGCTTGACATGGAACGACAGTGTTGAGTACTGGAATCAAGGCTTGAGTTCTGCTTTGAAGTTGACTCCTCCAACCTTGCAGTTGCAGTCAAATGGGATTTTAAATCTTTTAGATGCTGGTTCGCGGATGTCTGTTGCTTTTGGCAATGATTATGGAGAAGGGGGTGAGGTAATGAGATTTTTGAGGTTAGGTAGCGATGGGAATTTGAGAATGTATAGTGGTGGAACTACAACTACGACATGGGCTGCTTTAGCAGATCAGTGTCAGGTTTATGGATACTGTGGAAACATGGGGATCTGTAGTTATAAAGAGTCAAGTTTGAGTCCGATTTGCAAATGCCCATCTCTGAATTTTGAGGCTGTGGATGTGAATGATAGTAGAAAAGGGTGTAAGAGAAAAGTGGAGGTTGCGGATTGTGCAGGGAACGTAACAATGCTGGAGTTAAAGCAGACTAAATTTCTTACTTTCCAGGCTCAGCAAATTGTTACCATTGGGATAACAGCTTGCAGAGTGAATTGTTTATCAAGCACTTCTTGCATGGCTTGCACTTCTACATCAGACACATATGTATATTGTTACATGAAAAACACACCTGATTTTGTTAGTGGATATCAGGGTCCAGTGCTTCTTAGTACTTCTTATATTAAGGTTTGTGGACCAGTGCAACCAAATCCTTTGCCTTCTGACCAGATTGGTGGAGATAAAAAGTTCCGGGAATCTCGGGGTTGGAAAGTTGGTGTCTTGGTTACAGGCACTATTTGGGGTTTGGCTGCTTTAGTGGGTTTGTTTTGGTGGTTTTGTTGCAAAAATAGTCCCAAATTTGGAGGTGTGTGGGCTCAGTATACACTTCTTGAATATGCCTCAGGTGCTCCCGTTCAGTTTTCATACAAGGACCTGCATCGCTGGACGCAGGGGTTTAAGGATAAGCTTGGAGCAGGAGGGTTTGGAGCTGTTTATAGAGGAGTTCTTGCTAACAGAACAGTAGTTGCAGTAAAGCAACTTGAGGGAATTGAACAAGGCGAGAGACAGTTTCGGATGGAGGTTGCAACTATAAGCAGTACTCACCATTTGAATCTGGTTAGATTGATTGGGTTTTGCTCCGAAGGGCGTCACAGGCTTTTAGCATACGAGTTCATGAAAAATGGTTCTTTGGATCATTTCCTGTTCACGACCGAAGATCAGTCAGGGAAATTATTGAATTGGAAGCGCAGGTTCAACATTGCTCTTGGGACTGCGAGAGGAATCACATATCTTCATGAGGAATGTCGAGATTGCATTGTTCATTGTGATATAAAGCCAGAAAACATTCTCTTGGATGCGAATTTCAATGCCAAGGTGTCTGATTTTGGCCTAGCGAAGCTTATAAGCACAAAGGATCAAAGATACCGGTCCTTGACTACCATTAGAGGCACTAGAGGATATTTGGCACCAGAATGGCTAGCAAACCTCCCAATAACATCAAAATCTGATCTTTACAGTTATGGTATGGTTTTGTTGGAGATTGTGAGTGGGAGGAGGAACTTTGAAGTCTCAGCCGAAATCAATCAAATGAGGTTCTCAGAGTGGGCTTATGGGGAGTTTGAGAAAGGTAATGTGGAGACAATTGTTGACAAGAGACTTGCTGATCATGGTGTGGACATGGAACAAGTGATGAGAGCTGTTCAGGTTAGCTTTTGGTGCATTCAGGAGCATCCCTCTCAAAGACCAACGATGGGAAAGGTAGTGCAAATGCTTGAGGGAATTATAGAGATTGCAAGACCACCAGCACCAAAGGCATTGATGAAAGGCTCTACTAGTGGAACAAATACGAATTTGAGCAGTAAAGATAGTGCTCAGTCTACTTGTGAAGCCTCAGCTCCACCACCCTCTTCATCTTCATCAATTTAAACTGCAGGCATATCCCCTATAGTTTCAGAGAGGATTACGGAGAGGCCATATCCATCATTGTTAGAATCATTTGAAATAAAATCTCATTAGAATTCATGGTTTCCACAAGCCCGATTTCTGTTCAACAAACTTGTAACTACACAAGCATAAAATTTTTAAGGTAAACGTTTGCTCAATTACTTTCTACCAAAGTTGTTTGCCTGAAGATGGTATGCCAATCTCGTGTGCACCATCTCATCATTCAAGTTCTCTGTGATCTCTACATGAGATGAGGCATGGATTGAAGCTATACATGACCAATTTTATTTGTATATGTCAAAAGACAGGTTCCATATTCATAATATTGACTAGACATTGTTTCTGCATGAATGTATATGCTCTCATGGCTTCCCAAAAACTAATGGTGTGCATGATATCATTTGATCTTTTTAGAAGATTTGATCTCGCCGAAGATTGAATCTAAATGACTAATTTGTCTTGCTAGGAAGAAAAGGCACTCTGAATGCCGTATTGAAGGAACCTGTGATGTTGGTGAAGCTTGAAAGACTTGTTAGCAACATTAGCTTCTATTGTATTAGTTTAGATGGTAATGGGTTTGCTTCTCATTTAATCTTCAAGTTTTCTATCAATGTTCAAGATGATCTTTAAAAAGAAACTTTTTCTATTAATTTTATTAGTATGACAAGTCAATCAACGACTCAATTAATCTAGTCAAAACTTAATTTAAGTTTTAATTTTTTAAAATAATCTCGCTTTGAATTTTTAATTCATCTACAACATTTTAGGTTTATCCATTTAATTTATAATATAAATCTAAAACTAGATTATGAACAGCATCGAGTTTAATAATATTTTTTAAAGGACACTTCTTTCACTTTCACCTCTTCTGTAAAGGAGATAAGCTGTCTGTTTAATGGGAGAGATTTTCAAAAGTCAAGATTTAATGGTGAGGCTATAAACATTAAATCAGAGCCCAATGGAGATATCAAATATTAATTGGGGTTGCCAAAGAAAGGTGTTGCTTATTTTTAATTTAACTTGTACGCAGGTGCTGTGCTTGTCTAACAAAATGTGGAGGTCCTTCATAGACCACTCATTTTCGCTGTGATGTGTATAGACCTTCGCCCGTCGAGAAGGAGCCGAAGGCAGGCAAGCACCCAACCCCAACAGTCAATTTAGAGGGAGCCACCTGCAAATCGTTCCCAGGTTTTCGGGGCACTGAGCACTCGTATCAATAGGTGCCCATACTGACTTTTATGTCTCTTTGGGCCTCTTGAAAGCCAAGTTAATGGAGACGAAAAGTCCCATATGAGTATGACTGCCCCTGTCAATTGGAGGCTAGGTATCCGATGGCATTCAATCGGCTGCTATTGTAACTCACCTAAATCCCTATATTTCATGGTACTCGATCCCCGTCTTCTACTCATTAGATTTAACACCATGAAGCTGCTAAATTGGGGTGTGCATTGTTCTAGGATTAGGTTGGAGGTCTTTATCGATCCAAACCTCATGTCATGGGTTTGTCGAGTCATTCAAAATTAATTTTAAAATAATATTATTTTAATATTTTTATTTAAAATAGACCTAACTAGACTAGATTCTATGTTGATAGAATATCGACTTGAATCGCCAAATCAAACCAAATTTAATAACTATAAGAGTATCTAGCTGCTAAATTGACTAAATCATAAAATTTACAACAATCTCCACTTATTTCATCATGGTCAATTTTTAATAAATGTTTTCAATTTATGATGTCTTGGCTATCCTATTATTGTTTTCAATTTATGATGTCTTGGCTATCCTATTATTAAGTTTGAATAAAATTAATTGAATAAATTTGCTTAATGCACAATAAATGTTTGGGTTTATTTAGATAATGATTAAATATATATAATATATAATTTCTTTTGATAAAGTCATAAAAAAATTCAAATTAAATTGAGCTCTCCATGGTTAAGATCTTAGGCTGGTGGAGGGACTGGGCTTGACAGCTAGTTCATGAACTTTCCTGCAAAAACAAATCCAATATGAGAACAGAGGACACTCCGATATTGAAGTTAGTAAATGCATAGGGAAAAAATAATGTACATCAAGGGAAAGTAAATTGTTGTGTTTGCTCTGCCTACATAGAGAATTTACTTGTGTGGCTCTTAGGAACAAAAAAAACATATAAAGGTGTGTGCTTGAGACAAGTATTGGACAACCCAGGATGATTTGGGATCAAACAAAAGGTTGAATATCTTGAATTCTAGTCATTTGAGCTAGGCTTGAATAACAAAGACTTGTAGTCATTCGAGCTAGAATGCCTAGTCATTAATGACTAGAATAGTTAGTTGTTTGAACCACACTCAGAAGGCTAATAGGTTTTCTATTGACATATGTAATGCATGCACTAATCAAGCAGCTAAACTATTACTTCTGAATAGTTTGTGTGGTCCACTTCAACCACCTTATATATTTGTTCTATTAAGATCTTTTTTATGGTATCAGGGGTGTAGTCATCGAAGTTTAGGAGTGCCTCCAACATCCTATTATTTCTTAATTTTATTTTTTTTTCTCTCCTGCTTTATTTTTTGTACAAGCCCATTTCTTTTTTTATTTTCTTGGCCATTAGATGTTGTTTGTTTTCTTATTACTGTTATATCTATATACAAAATGTTTTTGACTTATGCAAAAATATATATATTGGGAGAGGTGCATATTTTAGAGAATAAATGCACAAGACATTCATTTTATTGAGAATGACCATTCCTAGCAGTTTTTAGGGATTCTAGTTGTTAATAGCCAAGATTCATAATTGTAGGCCCAAACAACCAAGGTGCCTATTTGTTTAGGCCAAGCCTAAACAGATAGGATTTCTTTTTCATGTATCATCATTTACTCCTCTAATTCTTTTAAATAATTATGTTTCAAAGCCTTGGTGAACAAAAGTGGAGAAAAAAAATATTTACTATTTTATACAATGATGCTACCTTTACATGTTTGCATAAGAGTTCTTCTTATAATTTTTTTCAATGTTTTGCAAGAGAGATGAGAGTTTAATCAGTTTTATGTGTTCTTCTTAGAGTAGAGAACAATATTACTCAGAAAATAAAGAATGCTTTGTGATTTTGAAAGCAATGTTAAATCATTGTGGAAGGAGATGTTTTATGGAGACAAGTAGATTTCAATATAGATCTTGCCATGAAGTTTTTTGTTAGAGATATTAGGAACACATTTAAAGATATGAAGAATTCTCTTGGATATATGGACATTTCAAAAAAGATTTTTTATAGAGATATAAACATCTCCTCATAAAGATTTTCATTAGAGATATTAGAGACATGGAAAAACATTAATAATTTTTTTAAAAAATTTTAAAAGATAATAATTAAAGACATGATTTCTAAAAATTATTCGATCTCGGGTAGTGCATCATGGGGAAATTTTTCTATTTATTCAAGTTGTATCTCTTTCTTTATAAATTATTGGAGGTATCCCTTAAAGATCAATCTTTTTACATTCTTTTTTAGGGCATGGAATTCCTTAGTATATTGACAATTTTCGTAGTGAAATTATTAGGTTTCATGTGTTTGTGCCACTCTTTATAGAAGGTGGATGTCACATAAAATCCTTTCTCTGAATGATAGTCAATACCTCAGAACATGTTGTGGTAAAAGGTATGGTTAGGATCCTATGAAATGTCATGCAATCATAAATGGATCACTTAGTAATTTTTTGTAAGTCCTCATATTAGATTGATGGTGTTAGAAAGATTTTGCTCTCTAAAAATAAAGGTGTACATATCTGGTCATACTTGCTTCTTTTACTCAAATATGGTTCTCCATTTCTTGTTTCATGTTGAGAAGAGTTATGTTAAGAAGATTGTATAGTCATTTCCATAGATAATAATTGTATATTCTACTTATCTAGGTTTTAAAGGCAATAGATTCGAGTAAATTTTCTATGTTAAATATTTTCTTGTTAAACCTCTAAAAATATATTCAGGTACTCTTATATTTTTATTGTGTGATGACAAAGAGTTTAGTAGTGCTTTATTTAGCTACTATGCTCATGCTTAAATGAGAGATGAGCTTAATGCAAATCCACACTTTACCAATGCACAAACCACTATTTGTAATGTCACATTTTAATATGGACCAACTAATTCAAAGTTTTGCTTTGTTTTCAATTTGGTCTTTTAATTGGTTTTGCGTAATTGCATCATTTTACACCAAATTTAAAGGCAATTGAATCAAATTTGTTGACTAAAGATAAAATCAAAAGATAGAGGACCAAAGTATAAAAGGTGTCATAAATAGGTGATGGTTTCAGAGTTCATACAAAAAGTTTAATTTAGTCCTCACACTTAAAAAATATTACATATTTGATCCCTCAATATTTTTTCAATTCAATTGTGGTACAAAAATTTTATTTTTTTAAGTTTTTAATCCCTCGTTTGAGAGAGAAAAGAGAGAGATCATCAAATTATAGTGGTAAAGAGAAAACAATATTGTATAGCGTAGCAACAACATTAGAATGGTGGTAAAAGATTTAAAAACGCTGATTAAAAGTGCAACTTAAAATGCTAAAAAAGATACTAATTTTTTTTTAATTTGCATAACAATTATAATACATTGGAATAAAAACAATAAAAAGAAAGATATCAAGCTGATTAAAAGTGTAACTTAAAATACTAAAAAAGATACTAATTTCTTTTTAATTTGCATAACAATTATAATACATTAGAATAAAAACAATAAAAAGAAAGATATCAATTTTGTTAGGGTAAATGATCATAGCATATAAAAAAAATATAATATTTGTTTTTTGTTAGATTGAGTTTGCACCTCAATAAAAATATGTTAATGCTGTTTTTTTGTTAACTTATGGTTTAACCACAAATTTTAATAGATTATACAAACATAAATCTATACTTTAAATATAACCAAATACCTTATTTTTATAATCTACTTTAAAAGCAGAAGCCTAACAAAACATACATACTCATGGAGGTGAAGTGAAATTAGCATCAACAGAAGAATTCAACCCTTTATTCCAGTATAAATTCTTAAAGTATACTTAGAGTGTGTTTGGTAATGTGATAATGATTACTTTTTAAATAATTTTTCGTGTTAAAATGTATGTTAATGATTTTTTTTATTTTTTAAAAATTATTTTAACATCAACACATCAAAATAATTCAAAATATATTAATTATATTAAATTTTTTTAAAAAACATTAAAATTTTTAAGAACAAAACCAAGCCTAAAAGAATAAGACCTAAATCTTAAAACTTGATTCATACTAAAGGTCTGGTTTGGTGCTATAGTGTCAGTGGGGTTTTCAAATAAGACCAAACAGGTCAAGTCCTAGTCTTTAACACTAAATTACCAAAATCATTAAGTGAAGCAGCAGTGGTGACACCAGGTCTAGTAGTGTTTGAGTTTCAGACAGAGGTTCCAGAGCCGTTGAGGAGGCGGAGGTTGCAAGAGGATAGGAATTGAAAGAATCCCTTCGAGTCAACCATGGTGGTGGTGTTGCCTGCTGTCCAAATTGGGATACCACCAATGTAGTTGATGGTTAAAGAAGAAGATGAACCCACTTGAGAAAATCCTATGTAGAATGTGTTGATTGGTGAAGACCATGTTTGGTTGGTTTGAAGCTGAAAGATTGGTGCCTGGTTGGATTGTTCGTGCAATTGAGATTGTAAATAAGAGAGAGAAACAAAGAAAAGAGGAGATTGTGGGGTTTCATTTTCTCTTATTTTCTTCTTTGTTTAAGTTTTGAAATTTGTAAGTAGGATTTCTGCAAGATAGGCCTGTTATTGGGGGATTTCTAATTGTCATCTCTATGGAACAGAATAATAACAATACCAAGCATGACTCTTTATTATAGTTTCCTTCTAACTTTTTTATCCTAGATGTCAGATGAATTTTGTAATCACCTGTATGCATAATTGAGAGAAATGGGGTGTTAATTTTGTATGCAGGAAATTAGATTAATTCTTGCTGCTATCCCATTGAAAGCTTAGACAGAGAAAGAGAGACAGGAAGTACAACACAGAATACCAAGGTAAAGCAAACCTACTACTATATTACCAAGCCATCTGGATAAATTATTAGCTGCCAGGGAAACAGAGCTAAAGCATGGACAGTTGTTTGACATTAATGGGGTAAACTTCACTTGTAAGGTTGGAATTATAAGCCTTGGTTGCTATTTGAATATTCACTGCTTCTGTTGGATGCAACCCATCAAAGAAGACATGGATGTTCCTGTCTTCACAGGCCTGCCCTTCTTTCTTGCATAGGATGCCATTTCCTCCTTCATTCAAGGACATCACTTCACAACAAGCACTGTTTGTGTCTTTGAATCCTGTTTCACAGAAGACGTGAAGCTGATGAAGCTGATACTGTGCCTGTCATAATCATCTAGCAGCAGGTTAACGTGTTTGGTAATGAAGAAATTATGTACCTCTGGAGACGGGATTTTTTATAATATCTCTGATCATCTTGTAAGAATTGACAAAGACAACGTTAGAGCCAGGCATTTGTTCCTTGCTGACATCCACTAAAGACTTCAAGTGAGCATTGAAGAGGTGAGCTGCCTTGTTCAACCCTTCAATGCAGCCATTACGTGTCCGTCGGTTTGCCATGACCATAGGGCTGCACCCGATTGGATTAACAGCCATCAAGGCAAACTTGCGACCCCCTAAACTGTACAGTTTCTGCAGCAACAATGTATTGATTAAAGCTGTAAAACATGATCCTGCCATGAAAAATTTAGACAAGATATTTGTTGAAAGTTCAAATTCATCCTGTAATTGAAATGGTAAATGGAAACCAGGGCCTTGTTGCCCATAAAGGCTCTTGACCAAATAATGTCCTTTAAGGTGCATGGAACCCCGAGCATTGGTGTGTGTCTGTCTCAAAAACTCAGGGCAAGAGTGACATTTTCAGTTACAAGTCTTCTTCACAACCAAGGCAAAAATAGTTAATGCGAAGAACTAAAGTAGAAAGTTAGGTGTATACTGTGTAGTAATCCTTAAACAAACAATTATTGAACGAAGAACACGCTCTCAATTCAATTAATTAAAAATAAAAGGGTGAAATTTCAAGAAAACGAAAGAAAGGAAAGGTGACCATGAGCAAAGTCATAGTTCAAGAAGAGGTATCAACATGTTAAAATGATCTTTTGATAAAAACATGATAACTTAATCCGAGTTCGGAATTGGACCTGCTGGAAGTTATTGCTTGAGAATTTCTTTATTTTCCTACTTAGATTATAACCCTTAATTTAATCTTGATGTTTTTCTTTTGTTTAAATAGTTTTATAGACTATTTCTTTCCGCTGGATTATGGAATTAAAACTTTCCATAAAATATTATAGTTTTTCTCTGTCTATTTTTCTATAATTTCAGAATGTAACCTTAGAGTTTAATAACCCTAGTTTTTATTTTTATCCATGCTATACTTGAGTCAAAAGTAGAGAGACAATAAAAACTACGAGAAAAAGAAAAAGAAAAGGAAAAAGAAATCTTGAAAATATTGGTGTTCTATATAATTGGAAGACCAGCAGGAAGTGACGAACTGTGAATTTAAATTTAAATGCAGACCAAAATGTCCATAGTTTTCTAGCTGAAGATAAGAAATTGATCAATGCACCTGAAGTTGCCCCGACAGTTTCCTTGTCAGGTTGGCAGTGAAGGCTTCAAGATCACTGACATTTGCATTGGATTGTCTCAGGAAGTAGTTGAATGAGTAATCATTCCCTCCAGATCCCACAACAAACAAATACTTCGGAAGTAACTCTCTTCTTTGGAATCCCATTTCAGCTTCTAAAAATGGCAGTGTGACCTCCTCAAAATTCCTGATTTGTTGATTTAAGCTGATAACATTGCCCTGAATGCAAGTCATTAAGCGTTTAAGCCACATTCATGCAGTAAGCTTATCATTTTATGATCGATAGAAGCTAATGTATATGTATTACATGTACAAGAAGGAGGAAATGATAGCATAAGAAGAAAAAATGAGGCCATCTTACTGCTAGCAGTCCGGTGTCATCGAGTATGCCAGAAGCACCAGAAGCATAGTTGACACCATGGATAATTTTCGTTCCCTTAGTTGAGGGGTCAGTGAAAGCAGGAACTAAAGGAAGCTTAAGCTGGTCGCAAAGGACGTCAATTACATTTTTCCCGTTTGTAAATCTACCAGAAGGCCCATAAGGGAAGTCTATTCCATATGGCAAGAAATCAGCTTTAGCCATTGAGTTTTTGAGGAAGTTGTTGTTGCCATTGTCAACTAGAGAGCTTCCAAACACAAACATCCCTCTAATGCGAGCTCCATTTTTATCTGTTGCCCTAGCATAACAGCTACATGGAAAGACACAAGCAAGTATAGGGATGGTCAATAAGAGCAGTCTTGAGTTTATTATCTGATGACTAGCCATGTTGATCAAAGTTGTAGCAAGTTTGGACCAAAGATTATTTGTGTAGAACGAGAGGCAAGGAATGGTCAATTTATAACGAGTAGAGTCTTCGATGAATTTTCAATGCAACCTACTTCTTCTGTGACATTTATTACTTGGTCTTCCATGCATTAATAACATAGCTTGACTTTCACACCTGAAATTTTAATTTACTTGATAGTACAAGTAGGAACTATCCACAAATGCTTCCTGTTCATGAGTAGCATGTAGCAAAACAATAACAAATCAAAGTTTTACTAATCCTAAAATTATAGCTAAATTATGAAGAGATTTTTTTTTAATAAATTCTAAATATGAATAGTTTTTAACTGTTCCGAGAAATAAACTAGACAGCCCTGTTACACTATTCCTAGACCTAAATCCTAATTCTTACAATATGCGCACCTCGTCAGTTCAACTGGTCATTAAATTTGTGGCGTGGCCGTAACTCATTCACAGGGAAAATGGTCAGCAGTGAGGCTGCAGTTTGGACATTAAAATCACAGCTGTTAGCCTGTTACCTCATATACACATTGATCTTTCACAGATAACTTGAAAGCAAGTCACAATATCAGAGAGTTGCGTTGGTCTCATAGCACTGAGCAAAAACCGAAGCTACCAATTCCCAATAATTTTGGCGACAGGAATTGAGCTCTGCATAAATATGGTCCAGGAATGGTTGGTGTGAAGACAGGGATTGGGTAGGTTTATTGAATAAGGTATTAACAAATGTGTGGGATGGATAGGAGACAAGGATACTGCAGAAAAAACACTGCCGCACACTTGGAGCAAACTGCAGCATCTCTGCTTCCTATCATCAGTCTGGACCTTCTCTTCAGGAAATGAACAGTGGACACATGGAACTGCGCTCTTTTATTTGAACGTTTCAAGTCAGACACAGGCAGTTCATTCAGTGTAGTTGCTTGCTACAGCAGAATATCATTTGTAATATGTGTGTGTTAGGTCTTACACGTACACCAGAACTG
>Ga0325405_1004147_pt1 | contig 14836 bp, 3 predicted proteins | sample PopdelMetagenome_21_FD_205663 | JGI IMG/M metagenome (GOLD analysis project Ga0325405, IMG submission 205663) | Populus deltoides microbial communities from Bellville, Georgia, United States - Xylem-Control-R2 | ecosystem: Host-associated > Plants > Phyllosphere > Stem > Wood/Secondary xylem... | reverse complement strand
ACACTCGATTGATGCTCGATTTGACAAAACCAATTTATTTTTAGTTCATTCAAAACAATATAAAATTTAGGGGCCAATTTGAAACTCAAACAAAATTTTCAGCCCCTTTCCTAGAAAAGTCATAGATCATAGGGAAAGAATTGTTGGTGTGTTTTATACACATGCTAGCATGTGGTGGGCCTTTCACTAGACTTCAAAAGGGGTTTTCACTAATGTCATTTAAATCATCTTGGTCGTGCCTTTTTTTTTTGAGGTAGCGCGTGGAATTGGGAGAGGTCTGGTGTAGAGCCGACCACCTTTTTTTTTTACGATCTTTTTTCTTCTTTTTCTCTCCTCTCATTGGTTTCCACACCTCACTCTCTCCAAATTAGAAAAGAAAAAGGAGGCTATTAATTTCTTATGTCAGATTTGGTTTTTATTTTGTTCAATTTCATCTCTTGATTTTTTGTTAGTAAAAAATTAGACTTCATAATTTATTTATTTTGATTAACTTTACAAAAGTTTATCTTGACCTTATAATCTAGGTCATGAGTTTGAGACGTTCACCCAGATTTATATCTATCATATTTTGTCACTTTTCTTGATTGATATTTTTTTTTCAATTTCATCCTTGTACATTTAGTTATGTTTTAATTGGCTATGTAATTTTCTCAATTTAATTTCTTTTGAATTATTCTAGTCTCACGATTTGGACTACGAGTTTGACATGTTGAATTGAGGTTTTTTTTTTTAATTTAGTTTTTTTTTTCAATTTCATCTTTCAACATTGAGTTAACTGGGAATTAAAAATCATGATTTTTATGTCTTAGTCTCACAACCTGATTTGTGTCGTTAGTAAATTAACCCAAATTGTGTTTTTTTTTTGTCATTTTTTTAAAATGATATTTTTCCCATGTCTCGTCCTTCAATATTTTTTAAATTGGTATATTCATTTATATTCTTTCTATGGGGTATTCTACTCTCATGACCCGAGTCACGTGTTTGGCAGGTTAGCTTGAGTTAAGTAGATTTTTTTTAATTGAATTTTTTTCTTAGTTTCATCCTGCAATATATTATTGATCAGTATATGCTTTTATATTCTAAGATTGATTAACGTTGAATTTCACATGTTATTTTATTGAGTTCCATTTGATTTTAGCTTTTTTTGTCAAGCAAGATTATAAAAATATTATCATAATATTGGCAGCATTATTTTTATACGTGTCATCATGATCATTTTTTTAATTATTTAGTTTATTTATCATGGTTATTTTTTTTATTATCATATAATTGAATAAAATAAATTTATTAAACTCGATAGGAATTATGATCCGAGTTGCAAACCTTGCTTGCTTTTGGAAAACAAGCTCTCAATATCTAAACGTTCTATTTTAGGTTATTAGGTCCAACTCATGGTGTAGCACATGCCACCAATTTAGTAAATAAACGGAATGGAAATGGTGCTATTTTCTACCTCTAAGCACATAAACAATATTCACCCAGTTCAACACAATAATTAACACTATAGTTATATGAAAAAATAGCTTTGGTCTCTGAAATTTTATAGTTTTATAATTTGGTTTTTAATTTTTATTTTCATCACTTTTTAGCCAGTGAATTCTAAAAGAGGAGTGAAAAGTTGTTGAAAATGGCGATGAGAGAAAAAATTCGTCAACCACATTCTAGCCATAAAAAAAATCAATTTTAATGTTAATAGATTTGTCTTAAAGAAAGGAGTTCAATGATGATGGTTTTTGGAAAAATTAATCAAGGCCCATAAAAAAATATCCAATTTATTTTTTATTTTAGAGTAATTTTAAGATATCTTAGGATCTAAAATAAGGCAATTTAAGTTTCTAAGTGTTTTAGATGTGCTTTCTAGTTAAAATATACTAAAAAAATGAGCTTTAAATAAAACACCTTAAACTTGAAAATTTATTTCAACAATCAACACGTTGAGCATACAATACGTGGTCTGCTCAATGTAAAAGGGTGTAGGCTTATGGGCCTAGTATAAGCCTATACATGTCAGGTCCGGTCCACTTAAGGCCAGGCATGTGAGCCTAGCCTCCTAGGTGCATAAAACTTATTTTAATTGAAAATAAATATTTATTTAAACTAATAATTGCAATGCTAATTAACAAAAGTATTAATTATGTCATTTTTTTAAAATGAGATTATACCTTTTATTCTTGTGATATCATTTTCTTACAAATTATATATAAGCCTAATATGCAATAAATTGTAAAAATTCAAACATTAATATTCGATGGGAATTAAACAGCTTTATGATTATTGATTTTTACATGACATTAATGAATTAATTATTTTTTATTTTTCTCATATAGCCACACAAATTATAAGGAATTGTTTTTTTGTTTGAAACTTGCCTTTGTTTTTTTCTTTTTTTTACATTATGATGAGCTTTTTCTAAAAAAATAACATGCTACTAATTAAAAAAACATGGTTTTTTATATAAAAAAAATAAGAAAATAGGACTTTTGCCTCCAAAAATAAATATTTTCGACCCTTTATTTAAATTTTTTTAATAAATTTATTAAAAATATTTCAATCTTGCATAAAGAGTGAGCTAGTTTTTTTTTTCTTTTCCTGTAAACTTATCAACACGTAATTCTAATTACTTCTTAATAATCAATTCTTCCAGAAGAAGAAGTATCCCACGATTGCTCTTGTTTTGCAAGGAATATTTTGCTCGTAGCATATAATCTATATGAACGGTACCTGCTAGCAGCAATATTGTGAATAATTAGGGTTGAGTAAAAAAATCGAGAAAACCGAGAAAACTTGAAAAAAAAAATTGAAAAAACCGAATCGTGAAAAAAAAAGATTAAACAGAATAAAATTTTAAAAAAACCAACCGGTCGGTTTAATTTCGGTTTTATAAGTCTAAAACCAAAAAAACTGAACCGAACTCAAACCGAAAAAACCCGGAAAAAAACTGAGCTAAACCGAAAAAACGAGCGAAAACCGAAAAAACAAGGTAAACTAGTTTGAACTGGTTTTTGTCTTAAAAAACCAAATCGAAACATGTCGATTTGAACCAGTTTCGATTCAATTTTGATTTGTTTATTTTTTTTTATTAAAATCGAATCAAACAAAAAATAATCACCCCTGTAAATAATGTTTCTATTCTAGTTCATGTAAAAAAAACATGATCTGGATGCTCAAAAATTACCTCAACATTAAGATAAGAAAAACAAAGATAAAAAAAAATAAAATTGTACCTCATCATGTTTCAAAGATAGAAGCGAGCAAAAAACACAATTGGTTTTTTTTTTTTTTGTGCTGGACTTTATTTTCCATATTTCCCATTTCCATGTCAATGTACAAACACATTCGGAGAACCCATGAATAGTCACTGCATATTAGCTAAAATGATTGAGCATAGACCATCACAGTGATCCAATATCAATCGACAAATGTACACAGTACGAACATCTTCCATAATATATAGTGACCATACCCTTTGGTCAATAAGTTGTTACCATGGAATTTTCTTATATATGAAGAAGATTTTGCTTCCAAGTTAGATAGGTAATGTTTGCATACGATAAGGAAATATGACGTTACTCAACATATATCAGGGGTGAGTCAAAAAACTGAAAAATTGATTAAACCGAGAAAACCAGAAAAAAATAACCGAAAAAACAAAATCGTAAAAAAAAACCGATTAAACCGATTAAAATTTTAAAAAAAACCAGCCGGTTCGGTTCGGTTTTATAAGCAAAAAATTGAAAACACCAAACCGAACTGAAACCAGAAAAAAAACCGAGCCAAAATCGAGCCAAACTAGAAAAACCAAGCCAAACCGGTTTGAACCGGTTTTTGTCTTAAAAAACCGAACCGAACCGAAACCAGTCAGTTTGAACCGGTTTCGGTTTTTTTAAATAATAATTTTGGTTTGGTTACTTTTTTTTGATAAAACTCGAACCGAACTGAAAATTATCACACACACATATATATTGCACTATACTGTAAAAATGTTCATACAAAGAATAAAACATACAAAGGAAAGAAGGAAAAGACAGCTTTAAAAGTTATGATCGAAGTGAGGGAGGGGGAATTGGAGATTGTGAAAAACAATTTGAAGAACACTTGGTGAAACTAGGATTGGAAACAAATTCACCAAGTAATTTTGTTATGTCTTATGCAGCTGATTGCCATAGTAACTACAAGTTTTTGAGTCTCTCAACTCTTTCTCGTTCATGGACGAATCTAATGAAATGGTCTCCACAAAGTTTGAAAAAAAAAATTAAAATCACCCTTGCTCTTGGAAATTTTTCAAGTAAGTCCTAATGACTTATGAAATGTCTATCAAAAAATAAAATGTATCAATTTGTTCCAACATTATCATGATAAGGTCATGTGTATCCATTCAACTTGTTTTGATTGGATGATTTGTCTAATATCCTATGCAAAATGATGTGTACAAAGCTAGCTTCACTTTTTTTAAAAAAAAAGAGAGAGAAGAAAAGGAATATAATGTTTTCAAGCATTTGATTTACATAAAATTGTTTATCTACAAAGCTTTCTACGGTGTTTAATAAATAACTAGCTTTGATACCCATGCAATTAGTGGTGGAGCAAAAAAAATATATTTTTAAAAAAAATTAAAATTTCAGTTATTTTATACAAGGGAGGGGCTGGGAAAAATTTCCTTGTAGGGGTCGGGGCCCCTGCCAGCCCCCCCTCGCCTCTGCCACAGCGTGCAACGCTACAGGCGTTTTAAGTAAAATTTAGTTCTAAGTATTATGATAGAAAATAATAAAATAATTAAAAATATTATACAGCAAAAACATAATATTCATAAAGTTACTGGTGAATTGTAAAAGTTAAGTAAATCTAAGTAGAATAAAAATGCCTAGAGCAAAAGTTAAGTAAAGACAATAGCAGACTAAAAAAACCTAGAAAGGATAAGAAAATGTTTTTGTTTTTCTTCTCCAACACCCAGAAACATGGCAGAGGTGAAATTAATATACAAATAAATCAATGATTAGAAACAAAAAAAATCAAGAATTAGCCTAACAGATCTTTCATACTAATTTTTGTAACGATTTGTATGGCCACCTATTATGCCAAAAAAAAGAAGAAGCAACCTTTGCTCATTAATTGGTCTTTCATACTAATTTTTAAACGATTTTGCATGGCCATCCATTACAGGCAAAAAAAAAAAAAAAACCTTTGATCATTAAGTTTTGTTCGGACAACATAAACATTGTTTCTGTACATCAAAAAAAAAAAAATAAAAGACATCAAATATAAACAATAGAGCTCGCATGTTGAGATTTTATAAGAAATGTTAAGAGTTTATAAAGAAAAGTGCAGAAAAGCAGAATTAAAACTTGTAAAATACAGCATTGAAAAATAAGTTTACATAGAGAGGCATGAAATAGAAACAAAACAAAATATCTTGTGGGATTCTATTTTCTTGAAAGAAACTGGGATGACTTGAAATGTCAACAGAGGTTAACCGTATAGTCGGTGATAATCCCCCCTTACTAATGACTCAGCTCCAAAAAAGCATTATCATGAAAATAAAGCGACGAAAACAAAATTAAAAAATACAGAGCAATTAAAATCTTGAAGATTAAAATTAAGGGTTTAAAAAATATAGAGCAACTCAAATTTTATCTCATTGGGGATTGCCTTGGTTTGACAAACAATTTTTTTTTTATTTTGATTGCTACAGTTTATTCATTTTTTTGATAGAGTTGTAATTTTATTGCATCTCAATTGTTAATACTTAATATATCTCAGCATCACATGGTATATTCTAATCTATTAAATTTATTTATTTTTACACTATAATGAAACTCTCAAAACTCAATTTCTTATATATCTAGATTACATAAATTGTAAAATAAAATAGAAATTTGGTATCAATACTGGCTTAATAATTAAATGGGCAATTTCTATCGGCCATTTTATTTTCCCTACATCTAATAAATGGTCTAGATCCAGTGTTGGGTAAAAGAAACGACCAACATTTTCTGGACAAGATAAAATCCTTACAACAAATAGTTGGCCAGTAGCTTCTTCTATGTGCTAAAAGTCGAAAGCCACATTAGTATTATGGAAACAAAACGTGACAAAGTGCCCTCTCAGCCCACCCATGCACAATAATTTGAGATACAGACAACAACATGAATACAATAATTTCTCACAACACAATCTTAAAAGCAACAAACAGAGGCATGTTCTAACCTTGAAGTCTAAGTCCTCTCCTGAAAGATGATTTGATCTTATGAAATGAAAAACTGCAGCAACCAAGAAAAATCGATGATAAATAACAGGGAAATGGAAAAAAGATTAATGCATAAAACCAAAAACAAACCAATAGGCAACTACGGGTGAAATAAATAAGAAGAAACGATGAAGAAACTAGGAACCAATGCACGGTAAAAAGAAAGTACTACCCTTAAAAAACATGCAAAAACCTTTTGAAAAACAGGAAAGCATGACAAATTATGGCTAGCATGCACTGGAAAAAAAAAAAAAAAAAGCACATCCCACCTGAACCCTCAACAAACGCTACTTGTTGGTAAAAACTAACCTAACCCAAACAACAAAAGTTGCACAAAAAAAAAAACCTGAAAATATCATAAGAGAGCTGGGAGCCCAGAGAATTGAATTGCTAAAAAACACTCCAGAAAAGCACCACACCATGAAATAAAGCAATTACAGACAAAAACAAAAAGGGACTGCCAACTATACTAACCAAAATAGAAGTGCTAACTAAAACAAAATAAGAAATACTGAAGAGGTAAAGGGCAATTATGTGTGTATAATGATGTCAGTGTCACATTCATTTAATGCACACCTCCACAGCTAGCTATGCATATATTTTATCCCCATGCCTAAGCCATTGCTGAACATAGCTCCCAAGACGCGATTTTGTCTCTTGGCATGTTCCTTTAATTATTTTCAAGCCGATGGCATGTCAGAAAAAAATCCAGCAACCCCCTCGACTGTAAAAAAAAAAGACCTAATTGCAGAGAAAGAGAAAAGTCAGTGTAAATTTTCAAACCATTTAATGCTCTAATATCATGATCTCGCTTCTATAAGTCAAATACTTTCCAAGCTCAAAAGAAAAGCCAGACAGCTAACTATAATGTAGTAATAATATAATAATACTTTCCCCACGTGTTTTAGAGTTTTTTTAATGATGTAAAAAATATAATGGTAATAAAATAATAATGATATATTCTAATGATAAAATAGAAATAGTAATGGTTGTAGGGTAAGATGGTGGCAGTGTAAGGTGGTTATATGGGCGATAATAGTGAGTAAAGATGACAATGAGTATCTAGATATTAGATTTTGACATTATGTATACCTGAACCTGAACCCAAAACTATTATTCATAACCAACCCAAAACCCAAGAGGTAATAAGTTTGATCTATTTAATTATATGATACTAAAAACAAAAAAATCATAGTAAATAAATCAAATAAAAAAATATGATAATGATGACTTGCACAAAACATATGCCAATATTATCAAAAGATTTATATGATCTTGCTTCATAACAAAGTTAAAATTAAATGGAGTTCAATAAAATAATATATAAAAACACATTTTTAATTAATCTAAAGATATAAGAGAATATACCACTTACCAAAACTTTGAAGGCAAAAACTGGAAAAAATATTCAATTTAAAAAAAATTAAAAAAAATAACTCGAGTGAACTTAAATAATTATGATGCCTAATTGTAAGCCAATCTAATGTTGATAGGCAAACTTGGAAAAAAAATTAATTAAAAAAGGAAAAAAATCAACTTGGGTTAGCCTACTAAACTTATAACCCAGGTTATGAGATCAGAAAAACCCAGTAGAAATCAAATTGAAAAAAATTACAAGGCCCAATTCAAAACAAACTCAATGTAAAAGGACAAAATTGAAGAATAAAAAAATCACTGCCAAAGTAAACTCGGGTGAACCTTCTAAATCCATGACCATGTTATAAGACTAGGGGAGTCCCGTGGAAAGCAAATTATAAACAATTATAAAGTCCAATTCCTAACCAATCTAATATTGAAAAATAAAATAAAAAAATTGCTGATAAAAATAGCAATCAAAAGAATAAGGATCAAATTTGACATAAAAAATATTAACAACCTCCTTTTCTATTTTTGAGAGAATCAGTTGAAAGACCAATGAGAAAAGAGAGAAAAAATAAAGATGAAAAGGAAAAAAAGAATGGATTGCTAGAGATATATCGGAGCACCACCACGTACATGTATAACCTTTTAAGGAAGATATCATCGAGACGATTCCAACAACACCAGTGAAGGCCCCCTTTAAAGTCTAAAGAAAGGAACATGCACCACCCAAGAGCGATTTCTCCTTCTAAACACTGGCACGTGAGTTACATGCGTCAAAAATTCTTTCTATTTGGTCCTTGCCATGACTAGAAAAGGGACTAAAAATATTTTAAGTTTGAATTTGGTTCCTAAATTTTAGATTGTTTTGAATCAACAAAATTAAATTTGATTTGGTAAACTAATAATTAACTGAGCGTCTAATTTGTTGTTCGGCATCGTTAGAACCCTATACCAAACTCAACCCTAAATCAAACTAATGCAAGATGATCAAATTGAAGAAAAAAAAAAGAAGAAGAAGTTAAGTAGCAAAACAAAACAAATGAAAAATAAAAAAGAAATTACACTGCATTGTTAGGGAGGCTACAATAAAAGACTAAGCCTTTTTAGTTTATTGCACTAGATATTTGGCTCATGTTATGTCATGGGTTGAATCTTTTTCTTTTTTTCTAGCCATAAAAATATGTAAAGATATTGCTAACATGTTTTTAGTAGGAAAAAAAAACCCAAATTTTGATGCATACTAGGTGATATAATATTAAAATATTGAGATTGTGACATATTGTACGATATCTTTTTTGAAAAAAAAATATTGGGATGATGACATATTGGATTAACGTAGGTCAACTCTAGTTAATCAGCAATACTCGCAACCCCGGTTATGAGACTGTTGCAACCCTAAAAAAAACAAATCGAAATAAATTAAAAATCCCAATTACAACTAACCAAACGTTGAAGAATAAAAATGAAGACAAAATAATCAATTTTAAAAAATAAAAAAATTTACTCAAGTAAACATAGGTAAACCTGCCAAACATGTGACTCAAGTTATGAAAATAGGATTACCTTATAGAAAATAAAAAAAAATATGAAGGACAATTCTCAATCAATCCATCATTGAATGATAAAATTAAAAACAATTAATTTTAACAAATAAATAAAAATAATAACCCGAGTAAACCTGCAAAACCCGTATTTCGAGTCATGAAACTAGGATAATTCCATAGAAATCAAACATGAAAAAAATTATATTATTTTTAAAGCTAGCCAAAAAAAAAAACTTTATCTAGGAATAATCTTTAAAAAATAATTTTTTTTGTGCATGATATAAAAAAGTAATTTCATTGATTTTATTTAAACAATTTTTTTAAAAAAAATTACAAACAAAAACCCTTTAAAAAAGAGCCCGTGAACTAGTTTTTTGTAATAGATTTCTCTTGGTCTCTAATATAAACACGCTTGATGTCATTATTTGCGTCTAGATTAGTGCAAGCTTAAAAGTTTACTGATCTATTTGGGCATGATTGTTTAGGATATAATTTGACCATGTGATTTACAAACAATTCTTTGATTAAACTTCATAATTTATTTGAACTAACTTTATACTTTGATTATCATAATTTTTTGAAAATATGGCTAATTACTAATTTAAGCTCGAATGAACTAATTTGATTTTTGGTTATTGTAGATCCTACTTGATTATGAGAGAATTGGCATCTCTTTATAGGTTATGTCTTATCAATTTGTAAGTACATTTGTTGTGTGACAAATGTACTTATTTGTGCAAATTATAGTGAAACAATTCGGGTAAATTTTAATGTAACCTCAATTTAATTTCAAACATATATACCATTCTCAATTGAGTTCTAAACCTATAAATATTACTAATTTGATCCCAAATATTTTAAAAAATATCTTCCTATTAATGTTTGTCAATATTTTGTCAAATTGTATTCAAAATGATTTTTTTTAATATGCACATTAGACCGAAAGTGTTAGTACTCATTAACAATTTCATTAAATTTTCTTCAAATTAATTTTGTTTTGATCCAAAAATATGTGTATTATTAGATTTAAACAATCAAGAGAATTTGACAAAAGGATGCAATTGAAAAATGTAAAAACTCTCTATAAGTCCAAAAATCATTATATACCTATAATTTATTTGTTTTTATGATAACAACATATTAAGTGCATTTTATATTAATGTCAAAGTATTATTATTGTAGAAATTATTGTCCTATATCAAATTGACTCTTTGGACTCCTTGAATCTCATATGAACTTAAAGATAACTAAAATTAACATTACGAGATCAAGTCTTTATGGAATATAATTTGGCATCACAAAATGATTTTCATGCTCTTAAAATATTTTATATTGAATTTCCATCCAAAAATATTTTAAAAGCATAAAATATTACATAGTGAAAAATACCTTATGAAAAATTATTTTATTGTATATTTTGGTATTTTCACTTAAATGAAGAGCATAATATTTATTATGTGATCTTGCATCATGGGTTTTTACACCTTTATTTATTATTAGCTAAAGTGACAAACTTATAATTTTGAGAGAAATATGCTCACTACTGTTCTTGTTCTTGCAACAATTCCTTTTCTCTCAAAATTCCAACAATGGTGGAGATCACTTGACATAACAAAATTTCTTATTCCTTTTTATTCCAAGTGAGTAACCGCTAGTCTTGGGTTTTTCCTATAAATGCCCAATTGATTTTCATTTAACATCTCTCTCAACTCTTTAATCTTATAATTTTACATATTTTGATGATTTAAATTTTTGTCCTTTCTACATCTTTTATCATTCTCTTATTCTCTTGAAAAAGCTTTGAATCTTAATTACATTAAAATCCATTTTTCACCTTTATGAGTTAGATTGCATTTTCATAATTACTTGAGTTTAATCTTTATAATTTACTCTTGTGAAGGAAGATAACTCTTATGAGAGATATAATTATTGTGAAAGTATAAGTGGCACTTGAAACCACTTGTGTAATCTTTGGTTGAGAGCCATTGAGAGATAGGTTTCATCATTAGCACATAAAAAGATTGGGTTCAATCTTGATCTCGTAAAAGGATCGGGTTTGATCTTGAACATAAAAAAAAAAGATTATGTGAGGTTTGATCTTAAGTTATAAAAGGATTGGGTTTCATCATTAACCTTTAAAAAAGAATTGGGAAAGCTTTTCAATCTTTGACCTGTGAAAGAGATTGTGTAAAGGTTTGATCTCACCCAATAAAAAGACCATGTGTGATAGTGAATACTTAAACAAAGATTCAAGGAATGGAGTCGGTGATTGTTTGAACCACTATAAAAATTAGTGTGTCTCTTTTTATCTTCATCTCAATTTACTTGTGTATTAAATAATTGTGTGTTGTTGTTATTGTCAAAATTTAAGAGATAAACTGTTTTTGAATATTGTTTGTAGTTTTCATTATTCTCGAAGTAATTAAGGATTTGTCTTTAAAGTGTTATAATATAAGATAAAGTCCTAATCCATCACCCCCCTTCTTAAGCTATTTTATTCTTTCAACCTTAACTACAACCATTATCACCTTCACCTACCACCTCCACCCACCATATTATTACCAATATAACCATAATTTTATCACCATCCCACCATAACTGTATAACACTAAAACAATAACTATCATCATCGACATCACCTTCATTATTACCACCACCATATAACTAATTTGTTATTAAAATAATAATATTTCCATCACTATTCCACTATCACCACTATAACAATAGCCATTATCATTAGTATCACAAACACTACAACCATAATCATCATTAAAGCTACCACCACCTTAATCACATAAACATAAAAAGATGAAATTTAGAGGATGTGTGTTAATTGTCACGATATGAACAACATTGTGGTAAAGTATAAATATTTATTTTCTATGTTAAATGACATGTTAGATGAATTACATGGTTCATATATTTTTATTAAGATTGATTTGAAAATGGATATCATCAGGTTAGAATAAAAGAAGAAGATGAATGAAAAACTAATTTTAAAACTAAGTATGGTTTGTATAAATGTTTAATCATGTCGTTTGGTCTTACTAATATACCTAGCATATTTATGAGTAATGAATCATGTTTTGCATATATTTATAGGCGGGTTTGTTGTTGTTTATTTTGATGATATCTTAGTATATAGTAAAAGTATAAATAAGCATATTAAACATTTGTGTTATGTGTTTAATGCTTTAAGGAATAAAAAACTATATGCTAATTTAAAAAAAAGTACTTTTTGTATGGAAAAAAATTATTTTCCCTGGATATATTGTTCATGTAAAAGGTATAGAGATGAGTGAAGGAAAGGTGAAGGTTATCCAAAAATGACCCACACTTTAATCAATTACTAAAGTAAGAAGCTTTCATGGTTTGATTAGTTTTTAGAGGATATCTCAGTTGCATCCTAAAGGAGATGATCCATTCCAAGTTCTTGAATAAATCAATGTTAATGCATATAAGGTGGATCTTCAAAGTGAGTATAGCATTATACAACTTTCAATAATTTTTATCTTTCTTTGTGTGATGTAGGTTATGATTTAAGGTCAAATCCTTTTAAAGAAAGGGGAGATAATGAGAATCAACATAAATCATTAAAGGATCCATTAGAGGTGCTAATTTGGTTAATTGCAAGGTCAAGAACCAAGAAGATTAAAAAGGCATCCAATGGATTAATTCAAGATATTAGAGTCAAGTCAAGTATCAAGATTACAACAAATGATGATTAAGCTTTAATTAATGTAATTCATGCAAAGGAAAGAGCTAGTTATTAGGCTTGAGGCATGCAGATTGGGCTTGTTTTTCTAATATGCAGTTTTGTGTTAATGAGTGTAATTTTCAATTCGACTATTGGATCAAGCTGAAATTCTTCTCGAAGTTTCTAAAGGCCTTTTTTCCCTATAAATTTAAAATTTCATAGCAATTATACATCAAAAAGACTTTGTGATAAAGCCTAGAAACTACTGTTTAAGAATTGCGACATTTTCTTAGTTGATTTAGGATTCTTTTTCTATTTAATTTAGAGTTTTTTTGTTATTTGTTCAGCCTTCTTTAGAATATTTTATCTAGTATAAATAGGTTTATTTAGTTTGCATTTATGTTTTGGAGTAGATTGATTATTGAGACATAAAACTTGTGAGAGAGAGTTTGCTCTTACTCTAAGTTCTTCATGGAACTTTAAGAAGTTATCAAAGATTACTTATTTATGGTGTTCATCTTTACACTTTCAGTTCTTGGTTTGTTGTATTCAATGGATAAAGGTTTTCATCCAAGAACTACGATTCTTTGGTTTAGGTAATCACTAGGTCGAGTTCTTTTTCACTTGATTTTAGCTTTCTTGGGTTGCATTCAATATTGATTGTGAGTTCTAGAATTCGTACCCTCTGAGTTTGTATCTTTTAAGTCTCTAGAATAATCCTAAAATTAGTATAAATATGTATCATTAAATAAATGTAATCTAAATCTAAAGTCATGGAACTTCTTCTTAAATAAGAGTAACATAATATAAATGAGACGAGTTCCACTATACTTCTTTTCTTACTTTCTCTTCTCTTTTTTTTTTAAAAATATATATTCTCATAATTTCAATTGCAATTACAAACATTTCAAGATACTTTCTGATGAATATGAGGTAGCTGTAAATTTATAGGCATTTAAGAGTTATTTGGGGTAGATTACAATTTAGATAAGACATTTTTTTACCATCTTTGCCAACAAAAGAAATGTCAATGCATGCACTTTGATGGTTATTACTCGCTATTTCAATGAGAATGTAAAAGAAATATCAATTGATATGTTGACCAAGACAGTAGGTTTCTATACCTCAACCATCCTTTATATTCTCGGTGTTATCCTAATTATTAAAGGAAAAAATAGGGGTTTTATTTTGGTTACACGAACCCAAGAAAAATATAATAATTGAAAGAAATAAATGCTATGAGAGAAATGAATAAATCATGTTATAGGTATAAGTTTGTACTAATCACAACTACCAAATTAAGCTAATAACTAAAGAGAGCAACATGAAAGCAATAAAAAGTAAGAGAAAGAAAGCTTGATCACTCGAGCTAAGCTTAGTCCATGACCAAATATAATTAGGAACAATTGGATCCCCAACAAAAACATTCAAAATCCTTTCCAATTAATATGTACCAAGAACTTCAACATTTAAATTCAATGACACTTCTTTATAATTGGAATTGGATTCATTTCAAATAAGATTTGAAGAAGAGTAAAATAGAATTAAATAAGAGAGTATTGAGGAGTTCAAATAAATCTTGAGAGTGAAAAAGTAATAATTGAAGAGTGAGATGAAAAAAATCTTAAGCTCTCTCTCTCTCTTTATAAATAGTTTAGGTTCAAGTAAAATATGAAATGACAAAGTTAGGTTTCAAATAGGCAATGAATGCAATTTTTAAAATTTAAAAAAATTTCATTAATTATGAAAGTAAAATTTTCAAATTTTATAGACATAAATAAATTTCAGATTGGATTCCAGTTTAATCGAGTAAAATAGTATCCATAACTTACTCGAAACTCGACTTTGTCTTTTAAAAGTTGAATATTAATCAAGTTTAGGTGAAATTGATATTTTTAAAAACGATGTCAATGATAAATTTATAGTGATTGAAATTGTTAAATGATATCTTGAATAAATTATTTTTTATAAAATATTTTATAAAAACAT
>Ga0325405_1004145_pt1 | contig 14839 bp, 12 predicted proteins | sample PopdelMetagenome_21_FD_205663 | JGI IMG/M metagenome (GOLD analysis project Ga0325405, IMG submission 205663) | Populus deltoides microbial communities from Bellville, Georgia, United States - Xylem-Control-R2 | ecosystem: Host-associated > Plants > Phyllosphere > Stem > Wood/Secondary xylem... | reverse complement strand
GACAAATTAAAAAAGGAAATAACCTGACCCGGTTGAGAAAACTACAGCTTACCTACAATCTGTTCCTAATTTTGAATGGAATAAATTGGTTTTTCTAATTATATGTATCAGTAGGACATTAACATGTATTTTTTTTTTTGTATTTGATTTTGTTTTCAATTTAACCGTTCAAAATTGGGTTGAATTGGGTTTTATAAATTTTTTTCTTATTTGTTTTATATGGGGTTATCATGGTTTTATGACTCGGGTCGCGGGTTAGATCATTTAAATTGAGTTCTTTTTATCTTTTTTTTAGTTTATTTTTTTTTAATTTTTTCATTCAATATTAGTTTGATTAGAAATTAGACTATATAATTTATTTTGGTTTGTGTTTTATGAGATTATTCTGATCTTATAATCCAAGTCAGGGTTTGGTTGGTTGACTCGCGTGCTTTTTTGTGTTTTTATTTTTTTTAATTGCACCCTTTAATATTGAGATGATTTGGAATTGAGTTTTATAATTTGTTTTGATTTACTTTCTATAAAATTATCTCAGTTTCATAACTCATGTTTGATAGGTTAACCCAAGTTGACTTGTCTTATTTTTTAAGTTGTATTTTATTTTTAAGTCTATCATTCAACATTAGGTTATTAAGAACTAAGTTTAATAAAAAATATATTTTCTTTCTATAGGGTTATCAGAGTCTTACAAATTGGGTAATAGATTTAAAATATTAATTCAAATTGATCTAATATATTATTATTTGAATTTTTAAAAAAATATTATCTTATTTTTTTAAGTTAAATTATATTTTTATCGGTTGTTAAGGTTATTTTTAAATTTATCAAATTAACTAGATAACATCAAATTAATCATAATATAATTTAATTTTTTTACTAGAAAAACACTAATATTTTATTACATTAAAAAAAAACTGATATAACAGATCTAACATGCAGCATGAAAATAATATAATCAATCATTGATCAGAACAGAATGAAGAAAAAAAAAAAAAAAACAAAGTGTTTCGACATTATTCAATGGCTCGCCTTCCGATGAGAATTTAGATTTCAGCAGCTATTTTAACCACTACTGCTAGGCTTTCTTTTAGCTTTCCCGTACATGCTGCTCGAAACCCTAGCCTACTCTAAGTCCTCCGATGAGACCACGCACCAGTGTTGAATTTAGACACATTGGTAGGCTTTTCTAGCTTATTATTTCCTAATCATGACTGAATGATTAAGGTAAAAATAAAAAATAAATCCCATATTCCTCGGGGGCAAGCGCCAAACAGTCAACAAAAGTATTTGCATGTGGAGTGTATTTTGGAAACAACTGATACAAAAACAAGTTTTTAGACAGTTTTAATTATTATTATATTTTTTAAAAAATAGCATAATTCAATGGGTTAAGCTGTTGAATGAAATTAAATTTATTTATTTTTAATATATAAGTTGTGCTGTATAATTTTTTGAGGTTGTGTTATTATGATCAACATCACAACCTCCAGAAGAAAAATTATGAAGACACAACCTTCATGTACCAGTAGATATATCAACTAGGCACACAAATTCAAACATGGAGCATAGGTAAAGAAATATTTTTTTTGTTAGTTCTTTGCTTTTTATTGCTATTGGTAATGGGAAAATTCAAAATTTATTATATAATTATGAGAGAAACTAAAAAAGGTGGTTGTTTTATTGTACACCCTCTCCTAGTTATTATAGAGATAGAAAGAGATAGAAGTATTATGGATTGCACTTTGTATTTACAATGGGATACAAAAATATACATTTTGGTCCCTTAGTTTTAGGTGTTTACGTTTCAATCATAGAACTTTATTTTTCTTATTTTTTAGTTCTTTGATGTTAGAAGAGGAGAGAGAAATTACAAACAAAGGAAGAGATGAGAGAAATATTTTCTAGCTATAAAAAAATTGATTTTAGTATCAATTGGTTCTTCATGGAGGGGGATCTCAATAGAGGTTGTTTGGGCTTTTAATCTTGTTGAAAAAAGTATACCAGAATCCCTAAATCTTGTTTTGATTTGGTTTAATTTTGATTTTTAAGACTAATTAGAGGATGTTTTAGAGTTGTAAATTCAATTATTGTGGTTTTTAAGATTTTTTTTGTGTGTTCTTACATAAAAATAGATTGAAATTTTGGTTTTGGAGTCTATAATACCTGAACCTTGAATTTTTAGGTCATAATTTATTGTAGTAGATGATACGCTATTTACCTAGATAGATAATAGGTCATATAGTCTCTCTCCATCTCTTTTTTTTTAATAAAAAAAGTAGGAGCACTACCCTAGTCTTCTGGTCCCAAGCACTTAAGATTTTTTTTAATAGGTTAGGCGTATCGAATTGGCCTTCCAGACCAAGAAGATCTTGGCTTTTTAAAATGACCAAACATGTGGCTTGGCTTTGATTCTTTTAGCCTTTTAACTTTTTTTTTCTTTCTTTATTTAATTCTTTATATTTTATATTGAAATTCCCTTTAAATAAATATATTAAAGATCTGGTTATGCCATAATTTTCAAATAAGATTAAAGCTTTTTATGATAATACTAACAATTATTTTATTAATAATTATATATAACCCTAATATTTAGATTTTTTTTTAAATATTACTTATGAATATTCAATAAGAATAAAATATCTATTTTTATGTAAATTTTTTATATAGTTTTCTCAAATTAATTATTCTTATATTTTTTCATACAATCAAGTTAAAATTATGAAGGCATGAGAACTATAAGGGTTCCATGCAAGCGTGTTTTATAGAAGGGTTAAAAAAGAGTTGATGGAAGCTAGACTATTAGTAATAAGACTCATTTTAACATGGTAAAGAAGGTGCTAATGATCTCTAGTTCTCATCAATGCTTCAATGGTGGTCTATATGGGCCACCCAATGAGTAAGAGTCCTTTCTGGGCTAGTAGTTTATAATAAATAGTTGATTAAGATATGTTAGTTTGTCAGCAAGCTGACAAAGATAAGAGACGTTCGTTAATCCAGTTTAGATCTTATCTTTTAACCTTAGGAAAGTGGCGCCTTATGCAAGCAAGCTTATTATTATTATTATTATTATTGAAAGTTGTTTTTTAGACAATAAGAATATTTTAAAAAAACTATATTCCTATTAAAAAAATATATGTTCTATCAAAATAATAAAATAAATACATGAATAAGGAATAAGAGTTTTGATTAAAGAAATATATTTTCTTTCTCAGTTTAAATCATTGTAATTCTTACAAATATTTATTTTAATTGTCACAAATTCAATAACTAAAATTAAAAAAGAAACCCACACTAGTGCACATGCAAACTAGTTAAAAAAGAAATTAATAGAGGTTGATATCTTACTATACACCCATCTCTTGTTCACCTAGAGATAAAAGTACTAGGAATTGCACACTACACCCACAAATGCTTTTTGTATTATTCATGGGGTGTGGAAATATAAATTTTGCTCCTTGTAGTTTTTTTTTACATTATCTTATCCTTGTAGTTTTAAGTGTGTATGTTTCAGTCATAAACCCTTATTTTCCCGACATTTCAGTGTTTGAAAGTTGAGAGAAAGTCATTAAAAAAAGGGAGAGGATGAAAAATATTTTAGTCAACCATATGCTAACAAAAAAAAAAGATTGATCTTGGTATCAATATATTAGTCTTGGAGATGAGAGTTTAATGAAGGTTGCTTGAGCTTTTAATCATGTAGAAAAAAAAGTAAAGCAAAATCCCCAAAGTTTGTTTTAATTTAGTTTAATTTTGAGTTTTGATACTAATTAGATGCTATTTCAAGGTTTGCAATATAATTATTATGTTCGTGTTTCTATTGTTAACACCTTCTTTGATGTGACCCCTGAAAGTTTGTTGGGGATCGATTATTTGATAAGGCTTCTATCTTTCATGTTCAAGCATACCAGAAGAATGAACACAATGTAGTACCATAAAATTAAGGTAATTATATATCTAAACTGAAAGATAAAAATTAAAAGAAAAGATATTCATCTTTCCCTGTAAACTAAATACTTTATCATACAAATAATATCTTGGTTTTAGTTTTTTAGGTGAGTGTGGACAAGTATATATGTAGTAGGAAAAACTCTTGCTTGGATTCGAGAGCATTTACCCAAGGTCTTTGCCTTCACTCATCAATCATTTTACCAATGCAAGTAACACATTTTCTTTTGCTACTGTTAGTGTTACAAACTTTAGATATGCATTGCATAATTATCCACATTTTAAGAAAGATTAAGAAATTTAGGTTTAGGGAATAGTGACTTGTAAAATTAACAATGGGGGTCGTTTCACATGTTCAAATAAACGAGAATAAAAAATTTCTCACTACCAAAATCATGAATTCGATGTTGGTTATTTTTTATTAAAGAAGAATAATTGAGTTTTTAGGGCCTTACAATCTTTAGGATTGATATTGCACATTTATAAATTTGGGTTTTCTAAAGTTACACAGACATTAAACAATCGATAAGCAAATGAAAAAATGATTTTTAACAATTCCACAATGCACTATCAAAGATTTTCAAAGCTATAGTTTGAGAATATATATATATATATACATACTTGTTTATTGCTTATTTGAGGAAGAAACATGTATGATCTTCAACAACCTAGAAGAGACAACCACGTTGATACATAAAATCATGTGAGAAATTGGTGTTAATTAAAAAAAAATATTTTTCAATTTAAGAGAAATGAGATTATCTTTTAATTTTTTCAATTAAAAAGAGAGTGAGAGAAAAAGAGAGATGATATGACGTTTGTGTCTAATATTGGTTATAATATATATGGGGTACTACCAAAATCATGAATTTGATGTTGGTTATGGTAAAAAGATTAAGTGGTGTAGTATTTCAAAAGTTGTTGGTTATGATTAAAGAGTTGTGTGTCGAGGAAATTATAGTTGGACTTTGGAAAGCATGCCAAAAACGATTGCAATTGGGATATTTGGTGGTATAAGATCAAGTGGAAAATAAGGTAAAGGAGTAGCATGAGTTGTGTCATTTTAAGTGAACTAGGGGCAAAAAGGCCTCTCATTTTTCATAAACTCCTATCTAATAAGTGTGATCAACTATATGATGTAAATTTTGCTTATTTCTTGCTAACACTTCCCCCGTTAATTTTTATTATTATTTCTCCCAACTTTAATACCTTGCTCCCTCTCATTCAACTACAAATACAATATCTATAAAATTGATATGTTTCTAGTAAGTACTTATATAAAGGGTTTTTAAAGGAATTGATGAAAAAGAGACTAACTTTTTTTTCAAGAGAGGAAGCTAGATTTGAGCTGCAATTTCTCATTGATGATAAGAATATTTCTTAATTTATATACCAAGAGAGAATCACACCACTTAAATTTTCATAGAAAAAATGGATAAAAAACTTTTCATCATTGATTACTCTAACCATTTTGCTACAATAAATCCTCAAGTGAGTTTTAGGGCATTCAATACTTATATACTTGAAAATTAAGGCACCTTAAATTTACATGGGATGAGTACATCTGGCATCAAGCACATTTTAAAAACCTTCATGGAATCATATAGATTTATGTCCATAGTTATTAAACCCGGCCCAGGGGTTGACCCAACTAAGGTGCCGAGTCCCAGGTTTTATGGGTCAACTTGGGTCAACTCAGGTCAACCCGGATTAACTCGGAAAAATTAAAAAAATTTAAAATTTTAATATTTCATATGAAAAAATCTATGTAAATATAGATTATACATATTATAAAGTTTAAAAGAATATTTAAAAAAAAAATTTATCCCACATTGAAAAAACATAACTTTTTCCTTGAAAACATAGAGTATATATACTAATGGGTTTCAAATCTCACATTGAAACAACATAATTTTTTTCATGGGAACATAGAGTATATATATTCAAATCCCACATTGAAAAGATAATATGTTATCCTTTTAAGTTGAAGTATTTAAACCAAAAGGTTTTTTATCCCACATTGAAAAAACGTGATTTTTTTCTTGGGAACATAGAGTATATATACTAATGGGTTTCAAATCCCAAATTGAAAAAACATGGTTTTTTTCATGGGAACATAGAGTATATATATGAAAGGGCTTCAAATCTCACATTGAAAAGATACTATGTTATCTTTTAAGTTGAAATATTTAAACTAAAAGATTTTTTATCCCACATTGAAAAAACATGATTTTTTTCTTGGGAACATAGAGTATATATACTAATGGGTTTCAAATCCCACATTGAAAAAACATGATTTTTTCATGGGAACATAGAGTATATATATGAAAGGGTTTCAAATCTCACATTGAAAAGATATTATGTTATCTTTTAAGTTGAAGTATTTAAACCAAAAGGTTTTTTATCCCACATTTAAAAAAGACTTTTTTCTTGGGAATATAGAGCATATATACTAATGAGTTTTAAATTCTACATTTGAAAAAAAAAAATCAGGTCTCGTCTGGGTTTGCTTCGGTTGCCGAGTCCTGGGTCAACCTGCCAAGTCACCCGGGTTTGGCCGGGCTGTTGCCACAGTCGGTCTTTTATTAAACCCGGACCGGTCCATCCATCGGGTCGACCTGTCGGGCCGGGCCAGTTTTAATAACAGTGTTTATGCCTTTGATTACTCTCAGTCATTCTTTAATTGCCATGAGTTTTTCAAATTCATACTCTTCTTTAGGCTTTTCATTCAAAACTTCTTCTATAATAGGTTTTAGAGAAGGGTTAAATATCACTTATTGATAGGTCAATAATACTAAAAGAAGAGGAGTAACTTTTAAGATTTAAGCATTAAAAGCTAAGAGAATGTGTTATGGGGTATGCACTTTTAAAGCACTCTCTTTATTGGAGGGCCATTCATCGAAGGTTTTGTTCATGTACACTAGTGCGCCCAGTTATCTCGCTTCTCATTAATTCCATATCTTTATAATAGTTCTTCTCTGAAATAGTTGTTTCTTTATCTTTCATGACTTGGTTTGATGTGGTTTTTCAAGGAAAATTAAGCTTTTAAATTGTACTTTGTGTTTGTTTCCCTCTCTTTATAAAAAAACACCAAATTGATATGTATGAATAATAATAATAATAATAATAATAATAATAAAATGATTGGCTGGATATAGAGTAGCCTTTTGTGACAGATAATAAAGATTTTGAATCTCCCAACACTATAAAGAAGTTTGACAACCGCTTTAATATCCCAAATTTTTAGAGAAATTATTCTTTTATGGCTAGACATGAGCTACTTCATCATAAGCTCCTTGTTTTCGTCTTCCAACTTTGTATAATGGTTGTATGATAAATTATTGAATATATTAACCCATCCATTTTGGAAAGAAAAATTGTTGTTGTTGTTATTATTATTATTATTTAGTGACAAAACTCAATCTTTCAAGGACAAAACTAAGAGAAATTGTTCTTTTATGGCTAGACAAGAGCAACTTCATGATAAGCTCCTTGTTTTCATCTTCCAACTTTGCATAATGGTTGTATGATAAATTATTGAATATATTAATCCATCCATTTTGAAAAGAAAAATTGTTGTTGTTATTATTATTATTATTATTTAGTGACAAAACTCAATCTTTGAAGGAAAAAACTGAGAGAAATTATTCTTTTATGGCTAGAAATGAGCCATTTCATCATAAGCTCCTTGTTTTCATCTTCCAACTTTACACAATGGTTGTATGATAAATTATTGAATATATTTGAAAAGAAAAATTGTTATACTTATTGTTATTATTATTATTATTATTATTATTTAGTGACAAAACTCAATCTTTCAAGGACAAAACCCTTTTAAATATTATATTGTCCACGAGTTGATTATTTAGAGAAGACAACATTTTATTTTCATAACCTCTTGATTTAACATAATTGAACTCTTCAGAGAACAAAAATTTAATATATTAGAGATAGAACCCTTTTAAGAATTATACAATCATTAAGTTTGCAATTACCAATTGACATCAGACAAAGAATCATGTAACACACCATTGAAACATAAGTCTCATAATAATCCAACAAGCATAAAGAAACATTAGATACATAATAAAAACCATTCAACATAGACAAACCAATATGAGCAAACATAATATCCACACATAATAAATCATCCATATATTCCTTATTTAAAAAAGAAGAAGCAAATCAACACATTTGGGTTCAAAATTGACCTTTCGGAGTTGCTGAAAATTTTGAAGGGCAGTGTTGATGACTTGAAATCAGTTGTGGCACATGAAAGTTAGCGGTGATGCATGGCAGTAATTAATGGCGCGTGGAAGTCAAGCAATCATATATGACACTGGTTGATGGCTCTTGAATCGATGTTCTGGCTGGAAAAGAAGCACATGAATGGGTAAAGTAGTTGTGCCTCCTCCTCCTCTTTCTCCATATATCCACAACAAGATAGAACGTCATTTAAGGAGAGAGATTGAGCTAAAGGGAGCTTTAGTTGCCTCCTTACTCTATCGAGTTAAAGTTGTTGGTTTCAGGGATATTGTTAGGTTTGATCGATGTTGAGTTGGTTATGGTGGTAGCCATTGTGAAGCGGAAAGGTTGTTGGACGCGAGGGAGAGGAGGGAAGAGTTGGAGGGTGTTGTGTGGTAGAGTGGTCACTGCTTTACTATTGGAGTTGTAGGGAAAAGGTCACGGTTGTTGGAGATGGTGGCGACTAGAAGGAAGAGTAGGCAGTGGTGACAAGCTTGAGTCCAAGGTTTCTTTCTCCCCCCTTGTTTCTCTCATTTTTGTTTGTTTATACGAGACAATTTGTTTTTGAAAAAAAAGAGTGTTTGTTTTCTTTTGAAAAGAAACCTTGGTGTATTCAAATTAATATTTTTTGTGTTTTAAAAGCGCTTTTGAAAAAAATTTAAAAATTATTTTATTTTTTTCTTTACTTCAAATTAATATTTTTTTGATGTTTTCGGATCATTTTGATACGCTGATATAAAAAATAATTTTTAAAAAATAAAAAAAATATTATTTTGATGCATTTCCTGATGAAAAACACTTTGAAAAGTAACCGCAACCACATTCTCAAACACCCTCAAGTCTTTGGCTAGTCAAACCTTTGGAAGGAGAAAGAAAGAAAGAAAGAGAGCTCTCGTTTATTTATATTGTTTTGGATTCTCTAAAAAAAAAAAAACTAATATGAAAAATAATATTAGGCAAATTATATTGATTCCTTCTTTATTATGAATTTTTATTTAATTAAGTTTCTATCTTTCAAATTTGTAGGATCTCTTTCAATAATTTGTTAATTTAAGTTGAGAATAATTGGGAGGCTTAACCTAATGGTTAGCCAACCCTTTCTATATATATAGGTAGGGCAATATACAATAGTAATGGTGGAGGTTACCACACAAGAGTATGTCTACAATATTTTCTATATAAGTACATTCTATAATATGCCCCCTCAAGCTGAGGGTGGAGGATCAACCCGAAGCTTGAAACGAAAAGCAGTAAATGAAGAAGTAGGAAGTGGCTTAGTGAAGACATCGGCAAGTTGATCCTGGAAGGAAATAAAATGAATCTGAATCTCCTTCTTTGCAACTCTATCTCGGACAAAATGATAATCGACCTCAACATGTTTTGTGTGAGCATGAAAAATAGGATTCGCAGACAAATAAGTGGCACCATGGTTGTCACACCAGATAATAGGAGCAAAAGTAGACGGAATCTGGAGATCTGTTAATAAATACTGAAGCCAGATAACCTTAGCAGTGCCATCAGCTAAGGCTTTGTACTCAGCCTCAGTAGAAGAGCAAGCAACTGTGCGTTGCTTACCAGATTTCCACGAAATCGGCGTCTGACCAAAAAACACAAGGTAACCACCTGTAGATTTTCTGTCCTCAACACTGCCGGCCCAATCTGCATCTGTAAAACCATGTAAAGCAAAAGAAAAACTGCGAGTAATATGTAAGCCATGTGATGTCGTACCCCGAAGATAACGCAAGATGCGTTTCACGGCAGCCCAATGAGAATCTGTAGGAGCATGCATAAACTGACAGACTCTGTTAACAGCAAAGCAAATATCTGGGCGCGTAAAAGTGAGATACTGAAGAGCACCCACAATTTGACGAAAGCGGGTAGCATCAGAAAACAATGGATCGGGCAGAATGGTAGCTTTGGATGTAGAGATAGGGGTATCAACAGGTTTGCAAGATAGCATACCAGCCCGAGTGAGAATGTCAAGTATATATTTATGCTGGCGGAGCATAAGACTCATACTAGTAGACTGAACCTCAATACCCAAAAAGTAATGAACAGAACCCAAGTTGCGAAGCTTAAATTCTAAGCTCAATAGCTGAATGAGGCGTTGGAGCAGAAGAGAGTTACTACCCGTAAGTAGAATATCATCAACATAGACCAGAAGATAACAAATATCAGCACCAACAAAGAAGATAAATAATGAGGTATCCACCTTAGAGGCACGGAAACCAATAGATAACAGGAAATCATTCAGACGAGTGTACCAAGCCCGCGGAGCCTGTTTTAAACCATATAGAGATTTATGCAATCGGCACACATGAGAGGGGAGAGCAGAATCAACAAAACCTGGAGGTTGTTTCATGTAGATCTCTTCATCAAGAACACCATTGAGGAAGGCATTATGGATGTCAAGCTGATGAATTTTCCAATCACACGAAACTGCAATGGAGAAGACTAATCTGACGGTCGCCTGTTTGATGACTGGACTAAAGGTTTCAGAGTAATCAATACCTTCTTGCTGAGTGAAACCTCTAACAACCAGATGCGCCTTATACATCTCGATGCTGCCATCAGATCTGCGTTTAATCTTGTATACCCACCAACTACCAACAACATTCATGGAGGGATGAAATGGCACTAAGTTCCAAGTTCTGTTTGCACGTAAGGCCTGAATTTCCTCACGCATAGCACTATGCCACGCCTCATATCTGTTAGCATCATTAAAAACAAGTGGCTCATGAGAGGTAGGAGCAACTACCTGACTGAAGGAGACAACAGAGGCTGCGGCAGTGGCTGTGGACAACGTTGTCTTGGGCTGCCTTGGACGAAGAACCATGGGATGTTGACATGCAGCTGGGCATGGAGAAATGTGACCTGTACTTGGAAGAGGCTGAAGAGGATATGAGGAGAGGTCTACACAGAGCTGCAGGCCAGCTGGAGAAGCAGTGGAGGGACTGGTCGGCACTGCAGACACTGGTGAGGCTACTGCAAAACTGGGATGAGCTGATGCAGAACCGGGCTGCTCTGTTGCAGCAAACCTGAGAACATGCACATCTGGTGATGGAGAACCTGTACCTGCACAATGATCATTGGAAAGACAAGCATATGGTGACAGTATGGTAGTGTGGGATGGTGATGAAGGGGTGGCAGAATCAATGGGCAAAGTGGTAATCTGGTGGGGTGCGGCAGATGGCAGAATTGGGTTGTGGTTGGGGCTGGTTTGGTAAGTAGTAGGCTGAATGGATGGAGGAGGGTGCAAGGATGGAATATAGGTAGGTGGGGTGGGAGGTACCGGTGAGGATGTTACCTGTTCAGACTTTGCAAAAGGAAAGACATTTTCATGAAAACGAACATGACGGGAGACATAAATACGATCAGACTCTAAGTCAAGACAACGATAACCAAGATGGGATGAGCTATAACCTAAAAACACACAAGGAGAAGACCGAAAATCTAATTTATGAGCATGATATGGACGCAAAAAGAGAAAACAAAGACACCCAAAAGTACATAGGAAGTTATAATCAGGAGTGCGTCGAAACAGACACTCAAATGGAGATGTATTTTGGAGAACAAGAGTAGGCATGCGATTAATAAGGTAGACTGAGGATTCAAAAGCATAGTTCCAAAATCGCAATGGGGCACTACACTGGCCTAAAAGGGTTAGGCCAGTTTCGACAATATATCGATGACGACGTTCAACAGTGCCATTTTGTTCATGAGTATGAGGACAAATTAACCGATGATGAATACCAATGGTCTGAAAAAATTTATTTAATTTACAATATTCACCGCCCCAATCAGTTTGAACAGATTTAATTTTAAGAGAAAACTGACGCTCAACAAGTGTTTGAAAACGTTGAAAAGTGGAAAAAACATCAGATTTCGCAACAAGCGGATAATACCATATATGTTTGGTATACGCATCGACAAAAATAACAAAATAACGGAAGCCATCAGAAGAAAACGTAGGGGCAGGACCCCAAACATCACTAAAAATTAATTCAAGTGGGGCAGAAGTTTTGTGACCCGTAGGTCGTAATGACAAACGAGACGACTTTCCTAAAGGACAAGCTTGACACTGAGTAAGAGAACGTCTAGAAGTACATACGATTTTATTGCCGGAAACTAACAAATTGAAAATGCAAGGGGTTGGATGACCCAAACGACGATGCCACAGGTCGGCAGTCGCAGAGATGCAAGGAGACCAAAAAGCTTGAGGAACTGACGTGGCAGAAGACTCAGAGAGGACATAAAGGCCATCATGACTCTGACCGGAAAGGAGAACTTTCTTAGTGACAAGATCCTTCACATAAAACATAGAAGCGTGAAATTCAAAATAAACATGATTATCACGACAAAATTTTTGAACAGATAACAACGGTTTGGTAATGTGAGGCACATGGAGAACATTAGATAATGTAAACATGTGTTTTGGGGAATGTAATTTAGTATGTCCAATATGGGATATGTCAAGGCCCTTACCGTCACCAACATGCAAATAATCATTACCAAGATAGGGTGCAGAATCGGTTAGAGTTCCAAGATCAGGTGTGATGTGTTGATTTGCGCCGGTGTCGGGGAACCAAGTCGCAGCAGAGATATTCCCAACAGCAAGATAAGCAGAAGGCTGCGGAGAGCTGCTACGAAACTGGGAACAATGGGGAGCTGTGTGCCCAAAACCGGAGCATAATTGGCAGCATACATGCTGCTGTCCAGACCACTGCCTAGCACTGGAATTGCGCCTGGTTTGCTGCCAGTGGTTTGGTCGCCAATCTGCAGCAGATTAGCCCCTGTTTGGGGAGTGAAACGGTTGTTATGGGGATGCCAATTACCTCTAGAGCGACCCCTGTTGCGGCTGAAGTTAGGGCTGTGATGAGACATAGCATGGTGTGCAGAAAACTGTGGTGTTGGCAGCAGAGGTGGCTGCTGCGGCAAAGAAGAAGAAGACAGCAGAGAAGGAGCGGCAGCCATTGAATGGAAAGAGTTCTTGTGCAGAAATTCATGGGTAAGAAGGTGGCTGTGAAGATTAGCATAGGATAGTGGTTCTGCCTTGGTTATGAGACTCGTTACCAAGTCTTTGAACTCACCACGAAGGCCACAAAACACATAAAGATTGAAATCTTCAAGAGACATGGGGCGACCAGCAGCAACCAATTCGTCAAATAACGATTTGGCTTGCTGCATATATAGACTAACCGATGAGTCACCTTGTCAAAGGTCTTGAAAGGAGCCATGGAGTTGCATGATGCGAGAATTAGACGGAGAGGCAAGCGCTTTTTCAAGAGTGCGTCAAACACAATGTGAAGTAGAACAATCTACCACAAGATGCAACACATCCACGGAGAGAGAGGAGAGCAAAGCACTCAAAATAAGTTGATCCTGTTGCTTCCAACGAAGAAAAGAAGGGCTGATGATGGAGGAAGAACCAGCAGAGCTGTCAAAAATATGAGATGGAGGACACGGCACGGAACCGTCAACAAAGTGAAAAACACCTTGACCAAGGAGATATGGCTTCATTTGCATTCTCTAATAGAGATAATTTATGTTCGTAAGTTTTAGCGAAACAACTTGGTGAGTGTTCGCTAAAGGAATAATAGTTGTAGTGTGAGTTCCCATGAGAGATAAAGGAATGGCAGGGACTTGGGAGGAAGAATCAGAGACAAGCTTTGCAGGTGGAGGCTGCTGTGGGGAAGAAAAGGCACCAGCGGCAGCAGCTTAGGGAGGGCTGGCCGGTTGTGCGGCACCACCTGTGGAGAGGGAGAAGTCGACGGCAGCAGTAGAATCCATGTAGAGAAAGTAAAGAGAGGGTCGGCTGTAAAGGGAGGAAGGAAGAAAAGAGTTCTGACGGCAGAAGGCTCTGATACCAAGTTGAGAATAATTGGGAGGCTTAACCTAATGGTTAGCCAACCCTTTCTATATATATAGGTAGGGCAATATACAATAGTAATGGTGGAGGTTACCACACAAGAGTATGTCTACAATATTTCTTATATATAATATTTTCTATATAAGTACATTCTATAATAATTTAGATCCATCCTCTAATTTATTTTTATTTTTTTTTGCATAATTTCTCATCATTATTTTTTAGTCTCCACTCTTCTTAGTCCATTTTTTTTGTATTTCACTCTCTAAATGTTTTTCTTATATATGTTTTCCTCTTTTTGTTTATATTATCCTTCGCTAGCCGATTGCTTTCATTTACCGTTTTCCGAACGCGGGGAGATGAGAGGACCTAGAAAATTTTAACTCGTTTCTGAATAGTCATTTACAAGAACAGTGCCGGCCGGCGATATATGAGTAAAGAAAAAATACAAAAAATATCTTCAGATGAGCAAAGAAATTGTCAAACACCCGACAATTGCACTTTCACAATCTATTTTAATCGACCAGATGTAAAAAATACAAAAATCCCTGCTGCCCTGTTGAATGACAAATCTCCATTTCCAATGCTTCGCAGGTGTGTGTTTATGGTCCATCCGATGGACACAAAGGCTAGTGGAGTCACCGGCATGCTCAAGTATCGGTATATATGCGCATTAACAGTGGTGCTACAAATGTTCCTTGCTGCGTGGGGCCACCTTCGAAAATCTATAGCCATAGATCATCCTAGGATGGTGAGCAAGTGCTCATGATGATACCCCTG
>Ga0325405_1004140_pt1 | contig 14848 bp, 12 predicted proteins | sample PopdelMetagenome_21_FD_205663 | JGI IMG/M metagenome (GOLD analysis project Ga0325405, IMG submission 205663) | Populus deltoides microbial communities from Bellville, Georgia, United States - Xylem-Control-R2 | ecosystem: Host-associated > Plants > Phyllosphere > Stem > Wood/Secondary xylem... | reverse complement strand
TTTTTTTTTTTTTTTAATTTATTCCCATTATAGCACCTCATGCCTGATATCACCACATATAATACTTTGTTATGGAGTGCAAAAGCTCTGCAGAACTCTTAAAATAGTGAAAGTGAAAACTCTATCGGATTACTTTATCTCAGATGATTTAGTGATTTTGAGTTCCTTTCGCAAGCATGCCGTCTTGGCTTAATGGATTTTGGTTATTCTGTCATCTGTCTGCAAATATAATGTATGCAAGTGTGTGTATCTTATATCAATAACTGAATGGGTGCTGTTGGGCATATATTATACTACATCAGAAAAACTGATTGGTGCACCTTTCTAATTGGAAAAATGATTGCTACATCATTTCTATGGCCATGTATTGCAAAATCCATGTGGCACCCACATGGCTGACAATTTTATCCATGATGTGAGTCTGTCTTGTTGGCACTCTGTGGTAAAGCTTTGCTGTATGGAAATGGGCATGGTTATTGAGCCTCCATGCCACATGGATTATGAATGAAAAAACAGGAAACCACTTATACATTAATTATTTCTTGTCTTTGGCTAGAAGATACCAATAGCATAACTTAAAGACAAGACTAAACTGTCTTCACATTTTCATCATTATGTGTTGTTTCTTATTTGTCCACTAGCTTGACCTTACAGTGAGCTTCAAGCTTACCTCATAATTTTTTCCTTGTTTAGTTCAATTTCATCTTTTGTTTTGACATTGTAAATAATGCATCAAAATGCAGGTCGCACAGAAGCTTTATGAAGGGGTTCAGTTATCAGATGGGAAGGCAACTGGGTTGATAACTTACCTCAGGACAGATGGACTGCATGTGAGTATCAATTTCGCTGCTTTTTTATTCCCTGGAATGCCCAATCAGTTGATGTTTGTCTTGTGTTCTGCAAGTAACTGATGGTGTCTGGGTCATGGCTCCATGTTTAATGTTTCTGTTGCATTTAGTCTTTCCTTTTGCTAAATTGCTTTTTTCCCCTTCCTAGATTTCGGATGAAGCTGTTGGAAACATACGTTCCTTGATCATTGAAAGGTGACTTGTATGGGATTTCTTCACTGCATTTATTGGATTTTTAATATTAGGGATGCCTTGTATGTTTGTCTCATATTCCTCCTTTCCTCTTCGTGACATCGCTCACTGTAGAATCTTCATTTTTCAAGGATAAAACATCTTTTATTGCTATATTACTTGCAAGTTGCTTTAGCTCAGCTTATTATCTTTTGATTGCCCCAACTTAGATGTTACTGAAACTTTGTGAAAGGTTTGAACTGGTCTTCATCATTTGGTAATTTTTAAATCCTGGGTGCTAAGATCCATATTTCACTTCTCTCTTGGCAATCAAGGCATGTGCTAGTTTTAGATGTCCTTTGTAAGAATGTAAGAAGAAAGATGACATATATCAATGCTCTTTGTATTTGGGAAGATAGGAATAGAATAGTGTCGGATGGAGCAAAGCTTTCTGAGCTCGAAGCACAATATGGTTTCTTAAGGAAGAGTCATAACATCTATTGATCTTTTTTACTTTCCACTAGAGGGGCTCTTTCATGTAGTTTCTTGGTTTTCCAAATTTTAGATTATTTCTCTTGCCATTGTTGTTAGCTTTTCTTGCATGGCCAGACTGAGGAGGTTGGAGGGGGTGGTAAATTAGGTGCTTCTCTTGCTTGCAAATCTTTATTAGTGGCTTTGGTGCATCTAAATCTTTATTCCGTACACTCCATTTGAGAAAAATCATCTAGATTTTGTGCTTTTCTCTTTTTCATTGATCTATCATTGATTTGCATCGGTTCCATGTTTTCTTGAATGCAACTTCTAATGCTGTCATCTTTTTTGTTGCGCGCACAAAAAAAAAAAGATACGGGCAAGATTTCGCATCGAAGGGTCCACGCAAGTATTTTAGGAAGGTGAAGAATGCTCAAGAGGCCCATGAAGCAATCAGACCCACCAATATTCATCTTTTACCATGTAAATCAAAAACTTTTCAATCTGCATGATGTATTCATGATTTTTTTTGAATTTGTGATGTAAATATGCCCCTTTTCTCCAATCTTTTCATACAGCTAAATAATCTTTAGAATATTTCTTGTTGACATCTAGCAATGCTTGTTGGAGTACTTGATGAAGATTCCTTGAAGCTATACACACTAATCTGGTCTCGGACAGTTGCATGCCAGATGGAACCTGTTACTATTGAGCAGGTGAGCACGTAACTTGTTATGATAGATTACCTTGTTTGTCCACTATACAACTGACATTAATTGTCTCCACTTGACACTTCTTCAATCTAACTAGGTGCAAGTTGACATTGGGAATGCTGGAAAGTCCATTGTTTTTAGATCTTCATGCTCAAGAGTTGAGTTTCCTGGATATCAGGCAGTTTATGGGGTATAAAACTGTTCCACTTATAATGTCCATTGTTTTTCTCGCTTAATGTTGAATGGCATGTGATTATAATGGGAATTGGTTTGATCTGACAACTCGTTGCATGATTATGTGTGTTCTAGGATGTTGAGGCTGGAGCTGTAAGATATAAGGAAAGTGATGCACTCAATCGTCAAGAGGCTTTTGAAATTCTTGATTCGCTTAAGGTAGTGGTTGTCATGTAGGCTATTTATTACTTGCATTCAAGAAAATAGATATCGAACTTTGAATCTTAGCTCTTGACCAATATTTCCCTGATATGACAATTCTTGTCATGATATGAATATTTCCCAGATTCTTTGAAATGGAAAAGTAACACTCCATCATCATGCCTATTTCTATCATGTTCCCAAAATTTTGTAAACAATCACTTAATAGCATCTATCTAGTTGGTCTGTGGAGTGTGCTTTCTCTAACTGAAATGTTTGTAGACAGGAGATTCATTGTATCTTGGTGAAGCAGATATGAAACAGCACTTTACTGAGCCTCCACCACGCTACTCTGAGGGATCACTGGTACATTTCTAATTATACTAAATGCATTATTAGACAAATTTCTTCAGGCATTTGGTTCCCCTTAACTCTGCTTTCTTGCTGCTCAAACTCATGACCTCTCCCTAGAAGAGGGACAGAGTACTATGTGATCCAGTTCAAGAAGCCTGCTTTTCCAAGTTAAATTCATTTTTTCCATGGACAAGTGTTTGAAATCTGTGCTATTCCTAAATGTAATAGACAAGTTTTGCTCTTAGTTGTTTTTATCAGATCTCTTTCTGCTTTTGAGGAATTCCCTTCCTCCATCTCTGTAAACTCACTGTGCCTCTCTAATAAAATTTATACAACATTTCTAAATGTCATTGGTGTTATCTAATTAAAGCAGCATGGAGAGAAGCTAGGAATGATGTATCTGATCAAGTGCATGCTTCCATAAGAATGTTACCATGGCACTTACTTGGCAAATCATGTCATAGTTTTCTTTAGAGAAATATGCATATCTTAACACAGAGAAGCAGAATTGTGTTGTTATGAGGTAAAGCCAAGGTATATGGTAAAGGGGAGTTTGTAGTGCTTTCTGTATACTAATTTTTAGATAAGATGAATAGTGTAAATGATACAATATGATCTTTTTTCCACTGCATGTATCTATCTGCATGCACTGGGAGGAGGGCCCATTTAATTTCTCACAAGGTTTTCCAACTCTTAAAAACTTTTCTTATCCTTATTTTTTCCTTCTTCTAAAAGGTTAAGAAGCTCGAGGAACTTGGCATTGGAAGACCTTCAACATATGCAAGCACACTGAAAGTCTTAAAGGTAATTGATTTGTTTAGGATTTTTCGCCTCTTCATTTTCTGTTGTAATAAGGAATGTCCAAATATGATGATGGCTGTAGTAATAAGTAATGATCTAGTGTAATTGCTCACAAAAAGCTTTTCTTCCATAATCAAACTGAATGGAGGGCGAATGTGAAGGATATTTAGGTTTTATTACGGGCAGCAGATTGTGAAGGATATTTAGGTTTTATTTTTTCCCTTTAAGAGAAGGCAGATTTAGGATCTCAAAAAAACATGAAACCAGAGGGCTAATGTCTGAGATTGAGGCATTTTTGTGGTAGATAAGGCTTATTTTTAATGGGAAAGGGTAAGGATTTTCAAAGTAGGTTTGTTATTTGTTAATAATGGCTAAACAAGGACTCATTTTGAGCCACATGAACCAACAATCTTCGAGTTGGCTTAAAAATTTAAATCAAGGAACATAAGGAAAGTATAATCCTACTTTGTGCTGCATATCCATCATTCAGTTGGTTTTGCATGAGGTAAAAATACAGTAAACTTGCAATGCTGATATCTTTGGGCATTGCATATGTCACAAAATCTTGTTCTGCTCTGTTGTTTAGTATTCTGTTTCATGCAGTCGTCTATTAACATCTGATTTATACATGATGCCAGGATAGGAACTATGTGACTGTAAAAAACCGTGTACTGCATCCAGAATTTCGTGGTCGCATGGTACGCTCCAACCTCTTTCTGAATTACCTTGCATTTAGCATTCTTTCAATTACCTTATTGTCTGATAATGTTTTTGTTATGTTAATTTATATATTTTGAAAGAAGGAATCTACAATGGATCCAAAACGATGAATTAAGCTACAAAAGATGGCAAATAGGTGGATTAACTTTTTTAGCTTATTTTCCTTATTCTTTTGTCAAAGAGTGTCTTGCTAAGATTGATTTGGATTTCAATTCACGCACCTCAGTAATTACCGCTCAGCTATAAAAAATTTGCAGCTCAAACAATCACAGAGACATGAACCCCTACATTTTAAGCAACCCTCCTAATAAATAAATAAATAAAATGTGGTGCAAGTAGCAAAAGTTATAGTTTCCACTATTCATAAAAAATAATACAAGTGTATCACCTATTTATGATTGTTCATTGAGGTTCCGTTCTTGTCCTGCTTGAAATCTATGCTCGCACTGTGTACTGTGCTATGAGATAAGCTGGTATTTAAGAAAGTTTCTCTTAGTATCCATTTGTTTTGGGCTTTTCAGGTGTCAGCATTTCTCTCTCACCATTTTACTGAGGTCACGGACTACAGCTTTACTGCTGATATGGAGACTGAGGTAATTTAATTAATTTGCATTCAAATCTCTATACTTTTTCAGATGCTAGTCCTGTTTAAAAATGATATTATACATTTTTCTTCAAAAGTATAATCCATTTGCTTCTACTATTTGTAATCATGATTTATTAGTTTTCTCTCTTTTTATTCTGTTTTCACCAATTTCAATGGTAGCACTCCATTTCTTGCTTATTTCAATCTGTATGGCGGTTATTAATTTCTTTTTTGTCCATCTTACCTGCAGCTTGACAATGTTTCTGCTGGCTTAACTGATTGGAAAGGCCTTCTAAAAGATTACTGGACACGATTTCAGTTGTATTGTAGCCGTACTGAAAGTGTCCATATTCACCAGGTACAGTCATGTCTTTGTTGAAGGTTCCAAATACATTGCCCCTGAGACTTTAATTTTTTTTTCTTCATATTACTAGTGTGAATTTCAATAATTATTCTCACTTTTTTAATTTGTTTCCAGGTGGAGAAGATGTTGGAGAGAACATATGACCGCTTTTTGTTCGGTTCACTCCCTGATAAAAGCAGAACATGCCCAAGGTAGCATATGCTGCTATTTCATTTGTTAATGGGTGATGAAATGGGTTTTAATTAATCCTAACTTTGTATTCTGTGACATGTCTCATTTTGATAATCATCATTCTGACAAGTGATCTGACTCCAATCTTTCTTTGGATTTGTTTCAGCTGTCTGGAGGGCACTTTGATATTCAAAGTAAGTAGGTTTGGTGCAGGCTATTTTATTGGATGCGATCAACACCCAAACTGCAAGTGAGTATAGTCTGCCTTTTGCGTACCCTCACATTCACATATTTCTAGAATGAGTTCTTCAGTTTAATTTATTAATTGAATTTTCTTTTTCTGTTATATGCTGAAGTAAATAAGTGGCAAAAGATATAGAAGCTCGCTCCAAGGCATATCTGTCTAGTTTTTTTTCTGGTCACTAATTTCTGATATTTAAATACTTGATGATAACCTAGTATTTCTTTTTGTTCTTTCGGTTTGTTAAAAGGTTCTCTTAATTATGACAGTAGATTTACTTTTCTGAGAACAGCCCCTCTTTCCTTTTTTTGGTCGCAAATAGTTGAGTTTTGCTGATCAATGTGATAGGTACATTGCAAAGACGTTATATGGTGATGATGAGAAAGAAGAAACTCCTCAAAGTTCTAGTGTTGATGAACCAAAACTGCTTGGTGTTCATCCGACTTCCAATGAAAAGGTTTTCCTTAAAAAACTAGCTCTTTGCATCAGAGTACTGCTTCCACTAACCAGTGTAATTGGTATGCCTTGATTTTGTTTGTTATTTCATTTAAGTTGACAAGAAATGTGTCCCCTTATATTTTTTTGTAGGTTCTTTTGAAGAATGGTCCTTATGGATACTATGTACAGCTTGGAGAAGACAGGAAGGGTTACGCTCCTAAAAGATCTTCTGTTTCTCATGTATGTATAGATTTACTTGCATGATACATGCAATTGTTTTAGAACCTCATTTTGCTTTCTGATTCCATTTATGATGATGCAATGTTATGTATACATTGTCCATTTCTTGGCTCGTTTTCCTTGTGGCAAATCTAGAGGTGTCAGCTGCCATGCTCCTCTGCCCACCAGCACATTTTAGTCATTATTGGCATGTTTTATTCTTTGAGATTTTGTACTCCCGCCTTTTTTTTTGTCCTGCTAGTTTCTCTTTGGATGGATACAATGTGTTCTTGGAAATGCACTTGGTGCCATGCTGTCAATTGCAATTTGCAAACAATTATTAAATGGACCAAATTTTTTTCTTCTTAGATAAAGGATGTGGGTGCTATTACTCATGAAGTTGCTCTCAACTTGTTACGCTACCCTCTGACATTGGTATGCTCATAAATCTCTCTACAAATTTATCTTTCCTTTGCCTCTAGCTATTGTTTCACTCAATTATGTTTCCTTTTTGCTAGGGTGACCATCCAAAGGATGGGTATCCTGTGATGATAAAGCTCGGAAAGGGGGGATACACAGTTAAACATCGTCGTACAATGGCTTCTGTTCCCAAGGTATGTCTTGTTTAGCATTTCTTTGTGTTGAATTCAGCAGTGATGCTGAGATGTTTCTACAATCTAGCCTCATTACACAACTATTTTTATTTTTTTTTGAGAATCTTTCCTCATCAATGTTGTCTAACATTATTACTAGTTCATTATTTATTAGATGCAACTTATCATTTTTGTGAGTCGTTATAGTTTCATGTTACTTCACTGCTTATGATCACAGTGAAGAGGGGGATTGTTGGTGTTATTTGGAAAGGAGGCTATAAAACAGTAGTTTTATGCATGAAGTGAATGATGAACATCAAACACAATCGATTGTTAACCCAAGACCTTTTCTGTTATCGCACTACATAGTATATCTTTACAAATCTCCCCTTGATGAATCTGTGAAGCAACTAATAGTTCTAGTATCTTCATATAACTAATCATGTTTGGGGTGTGATTTGAAACATACGCAGAACTTGAAGCCGGAGAAGATTACAATGGAGAAAGCTTTGGAGCTTTTATCAGGTAAAAATGTAAGTCATTCTGGCCGGCCGAAGAGCAAGCCGAAAGTAGAAGAAGCTGTTGAGGCCATGTAGAGTGGAGGGTAAATAGTAAAAATACATTGAATCATTTTTGGTTCATACATTGACATAATCAATCAATCTGTTGAAGAACACTAACTTAAAAGAGTTACAGCAGAAGAAAGAATTGGTCTACTGAGAAGGGTTTTAGCTCCTGTACGAGCATGGAGAGACTTTTATTTTTTTTAAAAAAAAATTGTATAATAGTGCAAGAATAAACAATTTTGTTGTAAGGTAACAATTGAATTTCTTTTAAGGTTTTTTTAAAGACAGTCTGGTAGGGTTGCCCATTTCACAGAGACTGGCCATTACCCTCCTTTTGCCTTGTCGAGATGAGCATAACAAACGCTATAAAAAGCTCTATCCCCGTTTGGCATTGCCTTCCAAACGAGGGTAAGATAAATTTTGAATTTTTTTTTTGTTAAAAAAAATTATATTTTTAAATGGTTATGATATATTAATGTAAAAAATATTTTTTAAAAAATAAAAAATATTATTTAAATATATTTTTAAATAAAAAAATATTTTAAAAAATAATTGTTATCATATTCTTTAATAAAAATAAAAACATTAATATGTGTTTCTAAAAAATTATGTATTTAGATTGGGAATGATTTGCATTGCATTGCTGAAAGGGCTATTTTATTTTTTTATATTTTAATAATAGTTGTTTTTTTAAAATATTTTTTGTTTAGAAATATATTAAAATTATTAGTTTTTTATTTTTTAAAATTTATTTTTTGATATATCATATTAAAATGAAATATAAAAAAATAATTTAAAACTAAAATTTTTTAAAAAATGCAACAAATAATTCTTGATCTTAACAATGAAAATTATTTTTGTTTTAACGAGTTCAGCCTGAGCAGATTATTAAATGAAAGTAAAAGGAAAACAAAAAAAAAATTTACTTGAAAGGAAAGCAAACAATATTTGGTATGCCATGGCATGATGATGTGTTGAGGACAGATTTGTAGACTAGAAGGAATGTTGCATGCAAATACAATATTGATAATCTCCGAAATTTGATCTTATTACATAAATAATATCATTTAAAAATTAATTAAATTAGCAAAAAAAAACTTATAGTAGCAATAAGTATGTAGTAGTGAGATTAATTAATAAATAAATAAACAAATTATTACCGGTTGTTATTTTATCGTAGCTGAAGCTGAAAGCGTTCAGGGACATAACCCGAGTAACCAAGACCCAAACAACAAAGAAAGGTTAGAGAGAGAGAGTTGTTGGCGATCAATCGTCATCGTGGTGGTGGTGAGAGAGCATCAACAAGCATTGCTTCAACAAAATAACAGCAACATCATCACATGTATCATCAGCATCACCATCCCGCCCTCGTCGCCGCTGCCATGTCTCAGGTCTCTCCCTCCCTCCATCTCTTTTTCTTAAATTTTCAATCTTTATTTGTTTTGAGGCTTCTTTTCCGCTTCAATCACCTTTTTTTTAATCCATTCATTAATTATACGATTGAAATAAAATTTTATTGATTTGGATTCCCATTTTCCCATATAATAATTATATTGTATTGTATTGTATTGCAGATGGAGCCCATCCCTGGTGGGAATCTGCCTCCTGGTTTTGATTCTTCTTCTTGTCGCAGCGTGTAAAGCCCCTTCCTTTTCTCGTATTTTCTTTTTAACCTAATCTCCCTTCCCTTCCTAAAGCTAAAGCTTTTATCTTTTTATTTATTTATGGTGAAAATCATACAAAGATATTTGCATGCTCTTATTTTACCTTTGCAATTTCTAGTACTAATTCTGTGTCTTTCCTTCCTATAGTTATGTTGGAAATATTCATGTCAACGTCACTGACAAACTTCTTGCTGAAGTTTTCGCCACTGCCGGCCCTCTTGCTGGATGCAAACTCATCAGGAAGGATAAGGTCCCTTTCTTTCTTTCTTTCTTTCTTTCATTACTGCTATGCTCAACTCAACTCCCCTTTGCTTTTTAACCATTGATTCTCAGACATTTTTCTTCAAGTTCTCAACTTTAGGATGATTTTAGTGTTCTGCATTGCCTAATAGTATTTGAGCTCGGAAAAACGAAACTTTATCATGAAAGTCTGAGGATGACTATTCACTTGTATTTCTATATGTGGTATTTCTTTAGGATGATTTTGTGCTGGTCTTATCTGTTTTCTTTGTCTTATATTCTTTTTCATAATGCTACCTGCACATGTTTGATGGTTTGCGCTAATTGCAGTCATCATACGGTTTTGTGGACTACCATGACCGATCATCTGCAGCACTTGCAATAATGACATTGCATGGACGCCAACTGTAAGTTTTCATATCTCCGTAATTATACTTGGTCGTTTTTGTACCTGTAGCCTAATTGATTCATTCACTTGACAATCTAAAACAAATGTGAGAAAATCTTTGTAAATAGTATACTTTGTGCCACTGATCCTACTAATTTCAAGCATTCTCTTCTGGACTAAGCCCTCACTTCAGAATTGGTAGAATTAGTAATTTGATTGCATGTCTTGTATTGAGTAATTGAGTAATTGAGGTTTGCAAATAGGCTATACAACTCTATTTAATTTTTACTTGGTTGTAAGTGCTACCTTGTTTTCTGTGTAAACTCATTTTTCATTTTTGAATGTCATTGATTTTATGTTTTTATACTTTATTAATATACTTTCCAGTTACGGTGAGGCGCTTAAAGTGAATTGGGCATATGCCAGCGGCCAAAGAGAGGACACATCAGGTTACTTTCAGTTTCATTTTTTCAGCTGTTTTTCAATGCCCCTTGCTTGTTCATGGTTTTTGATGGGTTATCCTTTCATCTTGTCAGGGCATTTCCACATATTTGTTGGTGATTTGAGTCCAGAGGTTACTGATGCAACTTTATATGCGTGCTTCTCGGTCTTTCCTAGTTGCTCGTAAGTTCCTTGCTTTCTGTTTCTTGTTATCCTGTATTTGTAATGGGTTGGGTCAAGTGCAAACAAAGTATTTTGTAATTTGGCATTTTGCACTTTTTTGTGTATTGTTCTTTAAGCAATACCTTCAAATGTGTTAATACTATAAAACAATTAGGCGAAGCTAATGATGCTCTTTTGCTATTTGTGACGCTTTTATGCATACCCGATTATGCCTGTCCATTTAAAAAGTTGTTAAATGCAGTGCCGGGTACATGTTTCATGATCCTAAAACACTTAAGGACACTGTTGAGAAACAAAACACGAATCACTCATGTGGGAAAGGAAGCTGTCATTGAAATGTGAATGGCTAAATCACACTGTGCGCTTGTGATTTTGTCTAAAACTCCAAAACTATTTGTAACAACAAATGGTTCTCTTTGATTGATGTTCACAATCTTGGTTGGCATGTTAAAGCAGACTGCTACCATCTCTCTTATGTTACTCATGTCTTACGATCCTCTTTGGCTGTGTAAAAACACCAGGCTGTTGTTTTTGTTCCAAAAACCTTACATTTGTTTTCATAACGTGTGTCATTTGCAGTGATGCAAGGGTCATGTGGGATCACAAAACTGGACGCTCAAAAGGATATGGCTTTGTTTCATTCCGTAATCAGCAGGTACTGTTTTCCAGTTATCAGTAGCTGCTGAATCAAACTTGTTATTCAATTCAACAAAAGCCCAAGAAAGTGAACTGAAATGAACTAGTTTTGCAGTTATCGCTTTATTGCCATCTATTTCTGATGTGATTCCAAAATGAGGTTTCAGGGTTGTGGATTTATTGCTTAATTCAATTTATACTTTATGAACTTGTTACACAATGTATTAACTTGTTTAGGAATTGAAGATTTTATGGTTAACAATGTTTTGCTTGGACATTGTGATATTGAGGACCTCTTCTAGAATGTTTGTACTTTTCTAGTTTATTTGGAGATATAAAGATCCATAGTGAAATTCTTTGTTTTTATTTTTCTTTTTATTTTTTGATAAATCCATTTGCAATGTTTTTCTTATTAAATAGTGATTGGTTTTCCAAGAACAAATTGAAGAATGGCTTAGACATCCCGTGGCATGGATACTCTTATGTTGTGATTTTGCCATTTGGATGTTAACTGAAATTTCTTAAGAATTTGCTTCAGCCATAAACTAATTTACTGTAATTCTGATCTGCAGGAAGCACAAAGTGCTATTAATGACTTAACTGGTCAGGCATATAACTCTCATCCTTGGTTGCTTGGTTTTGCTATTCTGAGTCATCTGGGAACAATTAGTGCAGAATTTTGACGAGTCTCATTCTGAACTATAGGTAAATGGCTTGGAAACAGGCAGATAAGATGCAATTGGGCAACTAAAGGTGTTGGTTCCAATGAAGATAAGCAAAACAGTGATAATCAAAATGCAGTTGTTCTTACTAATGGATCTTCAGGTACCATTTTCTTGTAATTCAGCCCGGATTATGTAAAATAACATTTCTTTGCTTGATCTAGAAGTTCTTTGAGCCTTAGGTAGTTCCTAGATGGGGTTAGTTCTCTCTCTCCTTCGGTCCTTTCTGTATCAAGTATGAAAGGGATTAAATCTGGTGCCACTTGAGATAATGGCAAATGACTTTAATAATTAAGAACTGTATTATTTCTGTATTTCATATCAGCACCCATGGTTCATAGCTATTTGCTACTGAACAAGCATGCATAGATAGGTGACTAGCTCATTTCAAGTTCCTAAAGTGTTTTGCCAGTCCCTGCTTTCATGAAGTAGACTGAAGTGTTTTTTCTGTTTTTTTTTTTTCATTATTGCATTCAGTTTGGCTTATCATAAGTTCTCTTTGATCTTCTTTTTGGCATAATTTTCTTCAGCTACAATCAGTATTGAATTCAATTTTTCCACTCAAGAGTTCTGAATTTGAGTTGAGCTATTTCCTTAGTATTGAGTTATTAAAATAGATATCTTTTGTAAATGTGTGCTTGGAGAGTTGAATGCTGACAGAGTTTTGCTTTTGTTTCTCGGTAAGCAGGAAGTCAGGAAAACACTAATGAGGAGGCTCCTGAAAACAACCCTGCATATACCACTGTCTATGTCGGCAATCTTTCTCATGTGGTAACTGGAGGATGAATAAAGGAATATATTTATTGTACTGCTTTCTACATGTTTAGGCTGAACCCTTTTTTGTTATCTTGGAAGAGGAAACTTTGATTTCCAATATCACATTTCTTAAGCTAACAGAAACTTTTTATGGTGCTATAGGGACTATTATATCATTGTCAAGACATTCTCAAATTATAAAAAGTGTTTTAGGAAGTTCTGGTTTTGAGAATTATTGGTTTCCTGTGGAATTTTCTTTAACTTCTTTTGGTCTCTATCTCTCTCTCTCTCTCTCTCATTCCTTTTCGTTTAAGTCCTGAATGGAAGTGAGTTAGATGTTGGCTCCTCGGCTCTGTACTTTCTGGTTGACAATTTGGTCTGTTCGATCAGGTTACTCAAGCTGAGCTGCATGGTAATTTTCATGCCCTTGGGGCTGGAGTAATTGAGGAGGTGCGTGTCCAGAGAGATAAAGGTTTTGGATTTGTTAGATACAACACTCATGAAGAAGCAGCCTTCGCCATTCAAATGGGCAATGGAAAGATAGTTTGTGGAAAGCCCATGAAGGTCAGACATGATATTACTTGACGGGTTTTCTTTTTCTTTTGCCTATTAGTTCCTATCATGTCAACATTGGTGCTGTATTGTGCAGTGCTCATGGGGTAGCAAGCCAACCCCTCCTGGAACAGCTTCAAATCCATTGCCACCTCCAGCTCAACCATATCAGATCGCTCCATCAACTGGTATAAACCAAGGCTACTCTGCAGCTGATTTGTTGGCCTATCAGCGCCAACTTGCCTTAAGCCAGGCAGCTGCATCTGGCCTTTCAGGCCAAGCTCTTGTACAGCTGACCGGACAGCATGGCCTATCTGCAGCTTCAATGGGCTTGAGCTCCAGTGGGTCCCAAGCTCTGTATGATGGATATCCTAACAGTTTGGCAGCAGCTCAGCAGCTCATGTATTACCGTTAATTGTAGGGCTATTTTTGGATGATTTTCTTTTGTGGGTATCTTTTCTTCTTTGAGTCATGGAGTTCTCTAAACTGAGTCTTTAATTACCTTTATCTGTGTTATATCGTGTAACATGTAATTTGAAAGGGGCATTTTTAAAACGATGCCCATCTCTTGGATTGAGTTTATTTTACTCTGATCAATCGTTCGGCAAACCTTGTCAAGAGTTGTGATCGTTGCCTCAAACTCATGCTGTGGGTGACCTCCCTCGCTTTTTCGTTAATAGAATAGTAAGGCCCTCTTGTTTATGTTACTCACAAGGAATGAACAATAAATCTTGCATGAGAAGAAGCGCCTTGTGGTTAAATGAAAGAGCAGTGTGTGTGCGCGTAGTTGTACTTTCCTCTCTAGGAAGAAACTAGATACGTGTAAAATTGTTGTTGTTCGCAGCAGCTCATAGTTAAGATCGGAGTGGAGAGGAGCGTTTCGAGCAAATTGCAGTGGAAAGGTGGTATTAAAAACAATTATTAATGCTTCTTAGAAGTTAGGATTTTTTTGCTACATTACTGGATTACTATTCTTTTTAGTTTCTTTTCTTTATAATATTCATTACCTATTGCCGATTTTATATTTTTTTTAATTTCTTTTCTATCATAATATTCATCAGTAGTTGCTTGCTTGCTTGCTGTTTTTCACACCAAAAATGAAGTCAGGTTAAGATTCTATACGTCAACTTGTTATTATCAGATGATTCAACTAAGTTGATTTTATAAAATCATCCTTTCTTAATCCAATCATCCATGTTTGCATGCTCGTATGGTTTTTTTCAAAATAGTTTTTTTAAAAAAAATATATTAAAATAACTTTTTAAAATGTTTTTATTTTTAATATCAACAAATCAAATCCATAAAAAAAAATATTAATTTAATACGCTTTAACAAAACAGTTTCACACCCACTTTAAAAAATATATTTTTTTAATTTTTTAACATTAACCTATCAAATTTATATATATATATAAAATTAAAAAAATATACTTTCATGTAAAAAGTCAAAACAGTTTTTAGCTTCAAGCGGAGGCTTGGACATTGATTGGCAAGAATAAATCAAGTCCAAGCCCGCCTACTACTACAACTCAAAAGTGATCCAAACTCACCAAAAATAGGTCCAAATGACTAGCCGCCAAGTAACAAAAGGAAAGTCCCTGCAGAAATTAGAGCAGCCGCTGTGGTCATGGAGAAG
>Ga0325405_1004137_pt1 | contig 14855 bp, 10 predicted proteins | sample PopdelMetagenome_21_FD_205663 | JGI IMG/M metagenome (GOLD analysis project Ga0325405, IMG submission 205663) | Populus deltoides microbial communities from Bellville, Georgia, United States - Xylem-Control-R2 | ecosystem: Host-associated > Plants > Phyllosphere > Stem > Wood/Secondary xylem... | reverse complement strand
GAGAGCTGGTTGTTGATTTAGATTTAGGGAGAGAAGAAGGAGAAATAGGGGAGGGGAGGGTTGATGGTCAGGACATATTAACTATTACCAATGGAATTACGAACAAAATTATTTCATTTGTCGCCCTATTAGTAATTATGTCAATGTTGTTGACATGTCACTATACAGACAACCCGGTTTGAGTCCAACTATAATTCTGTCGGTAAACTAATCGACAAAAACTTAAATGTTATCGCACAACTTGTTTTTTTTATTCCTCATATTATGTCTGGGATTCCCTTGGTATTTACCGATAGAGTGTTTATGTCGGTATATATTGATGAAGTTAGCAATGGAAAAATTTATGTCGGTTAATATCATGGTAAAATACCAACAAAAAAAAACCATCGGTAATCCCGTTTGTATTTTTTGAATTTTTAGTAGTGCTAAATATACTCTTTTATGACCTTTTTCCTTTAAAATAATAATTTTTCTCGGATTTTATCTAAGACTTACACTGATCATTTGTATTATTCGATATTTATTTAAGCTTTATAGGAATTTCCACCAAATTTTTAGATTTTTCTTTTGTTAATATATTATCCAATTGAAACTTATTTAATTTATTATAGGACTTTCAATACCAATTTATCGATTTTAGCCTAGGGGTTTATAAAAAATTAGTAGCAATGTATCCTTACACAACATATTTGATCATAACAAATTGACTAGACTAAACTTCTTGTACTAGTACCACAATGTGAGAATTGTTTTCAATTAAGAAGAAAAGTTATATGTTGAAAATCCAAATCCTCTTGCCATTGATGAGAATGCTAATGAAGAAGTTGGGAATGAATATCAACATCATATTGATAACGATGAGCATGCTACATGTGTGATGTTGGCCAACATGTCACCTAAACTTCAAAGGCAACATGAGAATATGGATGACCATACTATAATTTTATATCATAGAGAGTTGTTTGATGCAGTTAGTAAAACTAAGAGATATGAGACCTCTAAGGAATTATTCCACTACAAGATGACAATGGGTTCCTCAGTGAACACCTATGCTTTAAAAATTGGCTCAATCGGGCTTTGTCATGAACCATGAGCTAAGTGTTGACTTGATCTTATTGTCTTTACCCTAAAGCTTTTCACAATTCATTACAAACTATCACATGTATAAGTTAGATAGTACATTGTCAGAATTGCTTAATATGCTTAAAATTGCTGAAGTATCCTTTAATAAGGAAAAAAGGCCATGTTTTCCTAGTTCAATCTTCTAAAAAAAGTTATAGAAGAACAATAAGAAGAATAAGGGTTTTGTCACTAAAGCACAGAAGCCTACTAAGGGCATCAAGAAAGATAAAGATACTTGTCATCATTATAGTAACGAAGGCCACTAGAAAAGGAATTGAAAGGAGTATCTTGTAACCGTAAATGTTAAGAAGCTTACTAAGGCTTCTACTTTAGGCATGTTTATGATTGAGAACTATCTTTCTACTTTAGATAGTGGTTCTTGGGTATTGGATATTAGATGTAGTTTACACATTTGCAATAATTTGCAGAAACTAAAGAAAATGGAGCAAGAGTTACTACATTAGCAACAAGAACTTATTATTTTACCTTGCTAAATGGGTTACTACTAGAACTTAATAATTATTATTTTGTTCCAGTACTTTCTAGAAACATTGTATCAAATTCTTACTTAGCTTGGAATGGATATAGGTTTATTATTTTAGGCAAATATTGTTTCTTTTATAATAATAATGTTTATTATGGATCTGGTAAATGGTTTGTGTGTACTTTCTTTAAAAATGCTTATGTTCAATATAAACATCAAGAAAAATAGATTAGATAATCAATATTCATCTTAGTGATTGAATTGTAGACTAGGTCATAGTAATAAAATAAGAATAACTATGTTTATTAGGTAAGATGACCAAAACACCCTTTATTGAAAAAAGTGAAATGTCTAAAGAATTGTTAAGTCTGATGCATACAGATGTATGTGGAACAATGATGTTTCATGCCATACATGGATATACATATTTCATCACATTTACTAATCACTATTCTAGATATGGTTATGTGTATTTGATGAAATATAAGTCTGAATCATTTGAAAGGTTCAAAGAATTTAGAAGTGAAGTTGAAAAATAAAAAAGTATTAAGATACTTTGATCTGATCGAGATGGTGAATACTTGACTCAAGATTTTCAAGATTATATAAAAGGTAATGAGACTCTCTCATAATGGAGACCTCCTAGAACACCATAACATAAAGAAGTTTCTAAAAGGAGAAATGACATCGTATTGGACATTAGGGGTGTTTAAAAAAACCGATAAACCGAGTAAACCGATAAAAAATTAACCGAAAAAACCAAAACAAAAAATAAAACAAATTAAACCGATTAGATTATGTAGAAAAAACCCCAGTTCGGTTTGGTTTTTGGTTTTGTAGTGCAAAACAGGGTTAATCGGACCGGACCGGACCGGTTCAAAAAGTTCGGTCCTTAGTATAAATAGAAAAAGTTATCGAGCCACGCCGCACCCCTCTCTTCTCTCCAGTTTACTCTCCGCTGCGCTAACCCTAAACCTAAACATTTCAATTTCAATTTTCAAACAATCTCTCCTCTCACTACTCAGAGCCACCCGCCATCCTGCCCCTTTGCCCCCCGCCCTCTCCAGCCTCCGCTAAGGCCGCCCCCGTACCAGAGCACCCACAACCCGTCCACTCTCGCCGCTTCGCCTCTCCTTCTCCACTGTCCACTCTCCTTAGACTAAGAAAACATAAACACAGATCGACGATTGACGTTTCCTCAGTCTCAACTGGACCAAAATAGTCTATGTTTCCATCAGAACGAAGTTTCCTCAACCTCTCAAAACCAGTGAGTTTTAATTTTTTTTCTCCTTTCTAATTAATTAATTAATTAATTCGGTTAAGGTTATTGTTATTTTAAATACAGTTAAGCTTATTTTTTATACGTTTCTTCCTCAGTCTCCACTGGATCAACACAGTCGGTGACTCGATGTTTCCATCAGATCGAGCCTCTCAAAACCAGTGAGTTTTAATTTTTTTTCTCCTTTCTAATTAATTCATACAGTTAAGCTTATTGTTATTTTTAATCAATTTTGTTGGGTGATAAATTTTGATTTAGGTTTAAATTAGAATTTAGAGCTATTTGGGTGATTGAAGCGAATTTTTTTTTCCTATATGGGTTGTTTCTTAGTTTGAAACCTCTGTCATTTATATAAATTTCTATTGTTACATGTTCTAAATCCCTATTTCTTATCCAGATTTGTTTATTTATCACTTCCAGTTCCTTATGTGCCAGGCTATTTTTTTTGTTTTGAATTGCATATGTTGAGAAATTTTACTAGTGGTGTGGTGTGGTGGTGGTGGGTTTCGTAAAAAATTTTCTGTTTGGTTCCTGTGAAGATTGATTTCTTAGGTATTTGTTTTGCTGAGCTAATGTGATAGTTAAGTTTGTGCCTTTTTTAGGATTAAAGTATGATTTTAATGTGTGATTGCTTTGGTATTCGTTTCATCTTTACCTTATTCATTGATTTATTCCTTTTTCCAAAGAAAAAAAAGGGTTTAGGAATACTTATACCAGAGCATACTGCTGATGTTTTCAGGCATATGTATAATTTCACCTTATCAAAGTAGAGTTATGTTATTGATGTTATTTTGATCATTCTTTTAGAGTTATGGTGGAAGATTAATGCTTCAAAATATAAGATACTTTTGAAAGTTGCACCACATGTTCTGGCTATTCCTATATCCATAGTGGCTTCTGAATCAGCTTTTAGCACAGGTGGTCATATACTCGATCAATTTCGAAGTTCTCTATCTCCAACAACAGTTCAAGCACTTATTTGTTGTCAAAATTGGTTGCATCATGGTCCAATTCCAGCTGATAATACAACCTTGATGAATGATTTTGAAACCTACGAAAACCTTGAATCAGGTAATGTTTCTTAAAAACTTATACCTTTTATTTTATGATTTATTAATTAACACATTTTTATTCTAACATGTTTAATATTTTATTTTGTAGAATTTGATGGAAAGTTGCATTTAGTAACGGATGATAATTAGTTCACAAATTATGATGCATTTATTTTGTAGAATTCTAACATCTTTTTTTATTTTTATATCTTCTGATTTAATTTATCATGTTATAATTCTAGATTATGAATTTCAGGAATCAAAGTGCAATGCTCTTGAAGTGCTTTTTTATTGAGACGATGTGCACATGAAGATTTATTTTTTGTGGCTTGGAGTGTTTTATGATAATGTAATGTTATTTGCTGTTTTTTGTTAAGCCCTTTGAAGGCAATGATTTGTAATTTGAATTTTAACTTATTGGTGTGTGATTGTGAGTGTGTGTTATTTATTTAAACTTTTCAGAAGTAGAAAAATATTAGTAAGTTAAAAAATATATTGAACACAAGATTGACATTAATAATTTCATATAAATGAATAATTAGGGGTAAAATAATTAAATATATTTGGAATCTTCAAAGAAAATGAAACAATATCAACATTAATTGTAAGCCTAATAGAAATCCATTAGAAGCCCATTACAAAGCCCATTAAAAAGCCTATTAAAAAGCCCAAAATAAGCCTATAGGTTTGGCCGGTTTTTGGATAAAAAACTGGACTGAAATTGGACCGAAATTGGCCGGTTTGGGCCAGTTCTGGTTCGGTTTCGAGTCTTTTTTTTTTGATTTGGCTGTTTTTTTGCGTAAAAACCGAACCGAACCGAATTCGCTCACCCCTATTGGACATGGTATGGTCCATGATGAGTTATATAGACCTTCTATCTTTTTTCTAAGGCCATGCCCTATAAACTCATGCTTACCTTTTAAATAGAGTTTTAATAAAAATATGTTGATAAGACTCCATATAAGAAATCAAAAGGCAGGTAACCAAACTTATCATATTTAAGAATTAGTTGATGTGACGCTTATATGAAAGACATTGTATCTAAAAAGCTATGAGTTACATTACATAAATATAAGATTGTTGGACATCTAGAAGAAACTATTGGATATTAGTTTTACCATCTCATTGAGCAAAATGTGTTTGTCTTAATTAGTTCGTTAAAATGTTGGACATAACTAAATAAATAAATTAGTATGCGAAAAATACTGATGATTGGATATTGGACATAAATAACATGTGGGATATATAAAATGAGCGACATTATTATAAATAAAAGGAACCCCCCCCTCGCCCCCTTCTATTTATAATGAGGCTAACAACTTAGAGTGAAGAAGGAAGCTTGAAATCTTTTCTTCTCCTTTAATTTCTTGTTAATTTCTCTTGAATTAAATGGTAAGGAGAGTGCGAGCTAGATGATTTCCTACCAAAAAAAAAAAATCAAACTAGGAAAAAACTTAGAAAGAGAGAGATTGGGAGTTGCAAAATATAGAGAGAATTGCAAAATTGGAAGGGGAAGGGAAATTCTTGAAAAGAATTGTAAGAGACTTATCAAATTATGTTAATTGTTATTAGTAAGGTGTTATTTTACTTAAATATATTTTTCTAATTTTTTTATTAGGGGATTGAAATCCCTAAATTGGGAAATTATGATTGAGGAGTAAATTGAGGAAATTAAAAATTCATTATGGATATTTAATTATTAATGTGGCTAACCATGATTTGATATTAAGGGGAACTTAGAAATTTAATTAAATTGTGTTTGTTTGGTATTTTAATGATATTATGAGTATTTTAAATTGATTTTGAATGATGTAATGTGGATTACAAGAAAAAATCCAAATTGTTGTTATATGTGGGAATAATGAAAATTAAAAAATTAGACAAAATCATATTGATTTTAATGTTTTATATGATGTTGGGGGAATGTATAGATTGGTTTGGGAAATTATAATGTGAAATAAATTGGTTGATGTTGGTTATATGGGTTAAATTATGGGAAAGTTGACTAATTTGTGTACATGTTGTATTTTAAATGATGATATTATGCTTAAACTTGATTGTTATAATGATGAAATTGTGTTTTAATTATGGTTTTGATTCATGTAGATAAAACACTTAGATATTGGATTGTCCTTAGAAATATGAAAAATTAGAAATTAATGTTTGCTAAATGTGCTAAAATGAAAAGTATGGAAATTAATGGAATTGTGTGAGTTTTGGTGTTTAATGATGTTGTTATGCTTAGATATGGATTGAGAACTTGTAAATTAGATGGTTGTGTACACTGGGTTTTGGTTATCAAGTTAGTAAATTGGGAAAATAAGAAAATGTTGGATGCATGATGTTAATAAGAAATATGACATCGTATGTTAAATGCAAGTTAAAAATATAAGAAAATGTGAAATTATCATTAAGATATAAATTAATACTATGAAAAAGAATAATGATGTGTTTAAATTAGTATAAACAATGGATTAAAATGATGTGGGTACTAATTGGATGTTTCCTTGAAAATTAGGAGTGACATGCAAGGTTGGATCAATAATTGAGAGAGAGTATACTACCAAAGTATCAAGTAGGTTTTTGTCACCTTACCTTTTTATTTAAAGATATATTCTTGTTAGAATTTTCTTTAAACATGTGAAATGAGCTTCAAAATAGATTATAAAAGAAACAAATTATTATATGTTAAAAGATAATTGGCTATTTGAACAGAGACTAATTATTGATATGATAAAGTCGGTTGTTTGGAAAGAGACTATTCATTATATATTAAAGTTGATCATTTGGATTGAGACTTATTATTATATGTTAAAGTCGATCAAACTAGGGGAGACTAATGGTGTAGAATTAATTTAGCCATGTTGACGAGGGTTAAAGATGTGATGTTAAGTTGGTTGTAATAGCAAAAATTGTGTTAAGGGATTTTTCTAATTGTAATTAGAGTTTGTAGCTAAAAATGAATAATTTGAATGAAGTGGGACCATTGTAGTTGTGTTTTACTAAAGTTTAACATGGTACAAGTGTGTTAGGTATGTTTACATGCTTTTATTCATTATTTACAATATTGCATAATTCTTTTTGTATTAGGTAAAAGTTTGTAATTTTCATCTTATGACATGTAGTTAAGTTGATGTATATATTAAGTTTAATATTTTGAAATTATAAGCAAGTAAAATGATGGTTTACAAATCATTATGTTTCTATTGTACATATACATATACATATACATATGATTGCATATACCTCGTATAATAATATAAACACTTGTTGTGCACTAATATAGTAAATAATTGTGATTGATGATATGTGTTAGGTGGCATGCATGAGCTGCATGTAAGCATTGATTGTATAAGGTAAATGCGGTTTGGATTGTGGTTATGTTTTGCAAGTATTAAATACAAGAAAACAATTTAGGTACGCCTCATACAAGGGAGACTCTTTCAAAATTTTATTAATCTTTTAATATAAATGGAAAGTCCTTTATACATTTGATGTGTATGTGTAGAGTAAATCTTGTGTTCGGTGTGTTGATTGGGAGGGCCTCTATATAGGTGAAACTTTATCTATTATAAAAAATCATTAGTCTATTTTTCATGTATATGATTATTTTAAAAAAAATCATGAAAAAAGGCTTAGGGTGTTACATAGATGCATTTTAGGATTGGTGTAGTTAGAAACCTTTTTACAAATCTATGGTACGAGATATTATTGGTTTGTAAAATAATTTCATGATGCTTTCCTAATAAGCCTAATGACCTCATTACTATCTAAGATGAACTATTCTATTTTAAAGTATGCTCAATGGAAATCTTCTAGCAATACTCAATAAGATCACTATCGATAAAGTGCTTAGATACACTTTCTATTACATCAATGTTAAGCCTATCAATGACCTTTATATAAGCTATAAGTTGAAGTTTTAAAAGGTTGAAGCTTGCTAATTTGGACAAGAGGTATACTTGATCATTTTCCTTTCCTTTATTGGCACCCTAGTGAAGTTGATCCATTTACCATTTGTTTTATGACTTATCAAGAGTTCTTGTACCTTACATATTTTTTTTTTTATCAAATATAAGAAATTTTATAGATAAAAAACGAAACTAAGCTGAAAACCAGCAAGTTAAAATATACATGTATATACAAAAAAAAAAGAAATAGGCTCCCTTGAACACTAACATAGCCATCAGCACATGACTAGTTGAAACCATCTACAACACAGACTCCAATCAGAAATACAATCCAGCATAGCTGGATTGTACCATACATATATTATTAGCATGGATGGCTTTCTTGTTTGGCCCATTATTAGAAAAAAGTTATTAAATAATTGAAGGGGGTAGATATTAAGTGCCTTATCAAGTTAAGTCTTATAATGATTACTTTATATTCATCAACTTTTTTAGAGGATAAGAACTTAAAATGTAGGGCATACTTAAAAAAAAAACTTTCTATTTGGGGCTAGTTAGCATAGTGCTGTATCACACTCAAACATGTTTGATGCCTAAAAAATAAATATGTTATAAGTTGGTTTAGAGATTTCTAGTGTTTGAGATTTGGTCTTCTACAATTTCGCAGAATGAGAATTTAGTTATAAAATCAGCTAATATCTATACCTTGATGTTTGATACTATATACAAATATTCTTGTAGCTCTATAACTCACTTTACCATCTAGCATAAGGTGTTTGGTTTGTGTAGAACTTGTTTTGAGTGGTTGAGCTATCAAGATTATTACTTAGTAAGTTTGGAAATAAGGATTAAGCTTTTTAGCTAAGCTCATAAAGCTAGGGCTATTTTTCTTCTCTAGTATCTAGTCTTTGTATCATTGAGAAACTTGCTAATATAGTAAACAAGTTTTTATACTCCTTATTCCATTTAGATCAAGACATTACTAACATCCATGTAAAAAAGCCCTAGAAAAATAGAAAATGTAATGTTCTAATTTTTTAAAGCCAAAATTGATGGTAATTTTTTTTTATGTAAGCCATTATATTCTCAATGCTTCTCACAATAGTATTCCAGAAATTAGTAGATAGGCTCTATTTTTTTTAGTATGGTACAATATATATATGATTATGTAAATCCACATCTCCATGAAAGTGCTCAATACACATACCCACAACATCATATTTATATATCCATAAGTTTATATTATATTGTATTTGTTTTTTGATTGAATGTAAAAAATTTTATAGATCAAAATGAAACTATGTTGGAGACCAACTAATCAAAATATACATGTATATACATAATAGAGCACAAAGGAAACATGCTCCCTTGAACAAGCAAAAGTAACTTCATAGCCGTTGAAGCATGGCTATTTTGACAATATGAAGCAAAGCCATGTACAAAAACAGCACCTAACACCGAAAAAGTGAATCAGGGACAGAACACAGCAGCCAACTACAAGAAACCAAGCAGTGGAGCACGCGGAGGCATCCAAAGCAAGCAGCAATCCATAGCAAAAGTAGCATAGGTCAGTTGCAGCAAACCAACTCTTCCAGCAATAATGTACTGAAGTTCCAGCAGCCCGCTGTAAGAAGTACAACAAACAAACCAGCAAAAGAAAAAAGAAATCATAGCTGCCCAACAGCAAAAGTAAGTTGAACAACAATCAGAACAACGCAGAAGATATGATGGACTCATAGAAGAACCAAAACACCAGCAGCAACAGTCGGGGGTTGATCCTACAACCATGATCAGCAAACCAACCTGTACCCACATTCACAGCTGGACAAGGGCAGCAAATAGTCACCACAGGCCAACCGACACCTTCAGCAGCTAAACCAAGGCAGTAGCCCCGCAACAATGGCCAGGAGCAGCCTCAACACATTCGGCACACAGAAGTCATGTGTAAGTAGCATGGGATAATACACAGCACCAACATCAACAACTGGCTAGCAAGAGTACATCAGTAGCAGATCACCCATTCCCTCTGAGTATGGACTGAGGAAGCAACAACATAGCAAACCTAAAGCAGAACTTGTCACCAAGACACCCCTATCACAGAAACACAAGCAACGACATCAGAATGGCAGGAGTAATAGTGGTGCAGAAAGCCAGTAATTAACTCCAGCAAACCAATAATGCAATCAGCAGTAAACTAAACAAACGGCTCACAACAAAAACCTCGCAGAAGATGACCGGTGTAGCAAGTGGCAGCACTGGAAAGAGTCCTAGCAAGTGAGCTAGCACAGCACTGCAGCCAACCAACAACATATACAGACTTGCCAGCCCGAAGGACAACATCAACAGAGAGCCACATTCAGTCTAGCAAACCATATCTACACTGTAGTGGTGATAAATTTGCCATCATAACATGCTCCATCAAGCTCCTCTATTGCAAGCATGCATGGGGAAAGGCTTGAACTGTAATTCAACAGACATTACAAGTTTGCATCATATTTACATATTGCTACCATTACAAGTTTATAGAAAAGTGTTGGTCGACAATTACACACTTAATACATTTGTTCATACAAAATACATAATAACTTAAACATGCAAATACATAATTCTTTTCAAAATATATGGACTTATGGAACGAGATTCCTTACACACCTTATTGGTGTGACATCCTTTTAGGATGTCAATAGCCAAAGCTAATCATAATACTCATCCAAACATTTCATAACAGTTTAGTATTCGCCACAACACAATAATAGATCTTTCGTAATGAATTCACTTAAGAGAATTAACATTATGCTAGAGGGGGTGGAAGCCACCTACTTGTTCCTCTCATAGGGTGTCCTCATTTGATCGAAGGTCTGATCTTAGTTGTACCACCTGACACATCAAATGATCACTAATCAACATATTCGCATCTAGAAATCACATAAGTCATCACCATACATATCCCCAGAATACGTATGTTTACATTTAAGAGTTCCACATATGATACAATGAAAGTTATCATATGAATTAAAACATTTTTGATTTGGAATTCAAAAATGAAATTGGGACGCTTCTGTCACAGAAAGTCGTCAGTAAAAACTGGATTGTTGATGACACAAAAATTGTTAGCGAAAGCTAGGTCGCTACTGATGTAGAATCATCAACAAAATTGGTTTATGGGTGACGCATGGAAGTCAAAATTTGTTAGCAACAACTAGGCCATTGGTAACATAGAATCATCGGTGAAACTAGTTTGCTACTGATGCATGGAACTCATAATTTGTTAGCGACAACTAGGTCATTGGTAACACAGAATCCTCAACGAAACTAGTTTACAGTTGATGTATGGAACTCAGAATTCATCAGCAAAACTGTAATCTACTGTTGACTCATAAATCATCAATGAAAATTGAGTTGCTGTCGACCCAATATTCATCAACACAACCAAATTCCATGGCTAACGCATAGAATTGTCTACGAATACAATCTACTATTGACTCAGAAGTCATCAATGAGATCTGAGTCACTACTAACCCAGAATTCATCAACGAATTTATGTCGTTGCTGATTTAGAAATCGGTAGTGACGATTGAGTTATTTTTAGTTTTACTCTTTCCCTCGACTAAGCGTAAGGTTTACACTAGGCTTTCCCCTTTTATAACACACCCTAAACAAATTTGGACATATACCATAACCAATCACATTCAAATTTATCACAAGGCTATCAAACAATACCATCATTTTAAGGCTAAAACCTAATGTTGCCATAATCTTGCATTCTATGTTTTCAATTTTGTCATGCCAAATCATCAACACAATTTAATATTCAATTCACCTCATACAAGAGTTCCATTTCCAACCTATGTCTTGTTTCTCTAAGGGTGCTCATCATACAAGGCTCCCTCCATGTTTCACCTTCTTAGCCAAATATGGTAGCCCATTCCTTTCAAGTTTTCAAATGTATTTTATCACTTCTAACACAATTATATTCCCAACAACAAGTCATATTCATGCATTCAATCACTTGATTCATAATTATAAAAGTTCATCCATCACATAAACAAAATCAAGACATTAACATGGTATCATTTCCATTTTAGATCCAGCATGCCTTTAAGGGCTTAACAACATCACAATTATGCACATACAATCATTTCATCTCATTTTCACATAATATCTTCAATCATATATGTAAAAATCAAGACATTAACATCCACATGAATTTTTTTTTGGCTCAAGCATGTTCTAAGACTATAACAAGGTCACAATTCAAGCATTTCATCACATCAATTTGCATTCTGTTTAGCTCCCTTCAATCTGGTCGGCCCTCCCTCTAAGTTTGTGTATTCAAAATCATTTATTTCTTTTATTATAAGTTCTGGAGCTATGTTCCCCATTCAGCCCCATACTTATTAATCTTTATATCCAGTCCTCTTTAGTCATTGATGTAAAAACCCGAAGTCATTCCTTTAAGGTTTCCTTCTCTTTTTTTTCTCGAAGTCTCAAGGATACAAATAAGAAAGTGATTTTTTTCTTACCTTATGATTTTAAGTACTCTTAGGAAAGGTTTTTAGTACTTTTTTCTTCCCTTTTACTTTCGGTTTCTTTCTTCTTCTTTCTGTCTGTTCCAGCTGGCTCTCTAGGTTCTTTCTTCTTGCATGTTTTTGGTTTTCTCTCTTTTTTCTAACTCACCTCTCACTCAACACTCAAGAAAGTTGACATGCAAGTTGGTTAGGTTCAATTTTCTCCTTGGAAAGGAGTGTGTGGGTGATTAGTACTTAAAAGTGCATTTTTATCAAGGTTTTATATCATTATTTTGCACTTTAAGTATCAATAACTCCTTAACTAGAACATGTTTTATAATATCATGTCTAATACTATAATATACCTTTAATTTATGGTAAATGTTCATCTTAAATGCAGGCCTATCACATAAATGAAGGGATTGATTGATGAGTTTAACTATTGAAATTGAGAAAACAAAGAGAGGGCTAAGCTTAGAAAAAGATGTTGGTTTAGTCCAAACTAGAACACTGTTCAGTCATTAGGTCATATCTAGAGCTGTAGATCTTGGATTTCAATTTGTTTTATATGGCTAGAAAGCTAAGACATTGGCCTAAAACATTCATGAGGAGTCTAAGACTCAATTCTGTTGTTTGAAAGTCCAAATCTTAGCAACAACGGAGAAGTCGGAATCTATCCTGCAGCCTAGATATTATTTAATGTTCACCTATATCTCGAGTTCTAGAAGTCCAAATGCACCAATTTGTTTTTTGTTGGAAAGCTGAGATAATTTCCAAGAACCTTCATGAGTACAATCTATTCAAATTCTGATGTTAGCAATGATGTTTTGTTCAGACAAGAAGATAAGGATTATTTAATCCTTATATCAATATCACATCTCAAAGCTCTCTTATTTATTATTGTTGTTGTTGTTGTTGTTGTATTATTGTTATTTATAATTTATATAGTTAACCTCCCTGTGGTTCGACCCCGGTGTTGCCGGGTTATTTTTTACTTCGACACTCTTGCACTTGGGAGAAGACATCAACTCTTTGGTCATATCATGCTGCAGCAATAACTATTGTCGATTCTGGGGGAGAGGAAAAGTCATCTCTTTTTCTCCCCCTTACATTTATATCACTTATAAACGTAATGGGGTGTTTGGGGGCTGGATTACCTTGTTCTTATTTCTTTTTTGGTTAACCTAAAACTGATTTCCCTTTTTCCCAAAATCCTCCTTAGATTAGGCCAGTTTGTTCCCCTTAATTCTTGCTTAGCATAGGTTGGCTTTTCACCAAAAATTTTGTCGAGTTTTACAGGAAAAAAGTCTCCCAATCCTTTGGTTTGGTTAAGATTTTTAAAAAGGATAAGAATATCTTTTGTTCCTCAAAGATCTTTTAGCACTCGAGGGTTTATTAGGAATCTTTGATGTTCTTAAGGATTTAAAAGAAGGCTATGTAATGTTACCCCATTTGAAGATTAAATATGTTTGATGTTAATCTTACAAGTTAATCTTTGAACATTTTTAACTAGATATGTGATGATATGTCTCAGATGGGATATGCCTCTCTGAGGCTAGACTTAATTCCCTGATTGCTTATAAGAAAACTTGTGAACTACCTCTTAGATGACAAATGAACATTTAAAGAGTCTCAATTGCATTTAATATTTATGAAGAATAGAAAAAACTTTATAAAGATAGCATCATTATACACCAACCCTTCAGTCCCTAAGGAAAGAGTTAATTTCAGGAAAGAGGTAAGTCATCTCTTCAACTCTTGAAAACATCCCTCATATTCTTTTAACCACTCAAATTTGACTTTTTTTTTATGAGTTATTCGGGTTAAAGGAGATGTTATTGTAGAGAACTCATCTATAAATCTCCTATAATACCTTGCTAAATCCAATAAACTATGGAACTTTATTACACTAACAAGCTTTTCTCATTTCAAAATAGCTTTCACTTTTCTTGGATCCACAAATATACCCGTAACTAAGATGACATGCTCTAAGAACACTACTTCCTTTAACCAAAACTCACACTTATCTAACTTGGCATATAACTAGTTCTCTATTAAACTCTACAACACTTTTCTTAAGTGTTGCTCATGTTCCATATAAAAACTTGAATACATACTGACCTAAAAATAGTTGGAAGATCTAGTTCATCAGATCCATAAACTCTTTTGGGGTGTTGATCAACCCAAAAGGCATCACTAAAAACTCATAATGCCCATAACGAGTTTTAAAAGTCATCTTCTACATGTGTTGTTCCTTAATCCTTAATTAATGGTACCTAGATCTCAAACCTATCTTGGAAATACTCGTGCCTTTTTAATTGATCAAACAAATCATTTATTCATGGAATGAGATACTTATTCTTTATTGTCACCATATTCAACTATTAGTAATTGACACACAACTTAAGGGTGCCATCCTTCTTCGTTGCAAAAAATACCGAGGATCCCCAATATGACTTACTAGGTCAGATAAAACCTTTATTTAGTAACTCCTGAAGT
>Ga0325405_1004122_pt1 | contig 14882 bp, 10 predicted proteins | sample PopdelMetagenome_21_FD_205663 | JGI IMG/M metagenome (GOLD analysis project Ga0325405, IMG submission 205663) | Populus deltoides microbial communities from Bellville, Georgia, United States - Xylem-Control-R2 | ecosystem: Host-associated > Plants > Phyllosphere > Stem > Wood/Secondary xylem... | reverse complement strand
ATTGTCTTCTCCATCATCATTATTATTTTATCGCTATTGTTGTCATGTTACTACCATCATTATTTTCTCTTTCATGACCACAAATATAATTATCTCACCATTACTATCATTGGAAAATATTTGCTTGTAAAATATTTTACATGAAAATATTTTTCAAGCCAAACATTATAAAATATATTACATGCAAAACTTTTTGTGGAAGAACATTTTACACATAAATTATTTTACTCGAAACAAATAAACCTTGCATAGCAACCAGACCCAAGTCCCAACCTCTAAACCCCTGTAGGGGCTGTGATTTGATGGTAGCTCTTGGTAATGCAAAAACTTAGCGTGGGATGTATTTGGACCTCACCCTTGAAAGGGAAAAACTCAAAAGCTCTCATATAAGCTTATTTCAAGTAACTTTATGGTATTCGAGAATTAATTAGTGATATTGTAGTAATTATTCTCTTGTGTCCACTTAAAAAAAAAAGAAATATACACAAGAAAAGAGGAAGTCTATAAGGAGATATTATCATTATTTTTAGTGGATTATGAATTTAATTTTTCATCTCCTTTATGTTTTTTTTTTAAATGGAACTAAGAGAATAACTAATAGGATGTCGCTAAATACATATCATATTCTAAGTTTTTGCGGTAATGTTTGTATTGTATACCATGAAATTTCAAGTGCATTGATAAATAAAAATATCTAAAAAATAATGGATAATTCATTTATCATATAAATTAAATACACAAAACAAGCTATATAGAAAAGATCTAAATCTTATTCTATAAATAACAAAAAATATTTTCTTTAATTTTCTTAACTCTTTTAATCTATGTTTTTTTTTAAATCAATTTCATCATTTAATATTAAATTTATTGAGGATTGAACTTTATAGTTTCTTTCAATTTATTTCTTACAAGATTATCCCAGACTCATGACTCGGACTATAAATTTGACGACCTAATTTTATTGACCTGAGTCCCTCCTAATTGATTTTTTTTCCCTCATGTTTAATTGACTTGGACCCGTCAAAAAAATTAAATCACATTGAATTAATTTCCGTGTGATTTAAATTTATTTTTTTACTTCAAAAAATATTAACATTTAAATATTTTTTTTACATTAAAAAAATTTAATCCACCAGTAGTATATCCCACAACAATTATCTAGTTATATTGTAAATCTCTCTTCCTCCACCACTCTAAATCCTTGAACCATTCCCCCCACGCTAATTCAAAGGCAAACACATCACGTTAGAATGATCCAAGTACTAGAAGAAGACAGACATTTCTCGTAAACTACCTGTCCTAACAATGACACGCAGGGAGAAATAAAAAGGGCTCCCAAATTATCGGCTCATCAACAAAGAAGCTTCTTGTAGTCGTGTGCTCGAGGTCGAGGGCAATATTTCTTTGACTAGCACCGGGCTCGTGCCCTCTTAAATATAGAAGAGCATGCCATGCCATGTAGCGCCTCGCAGCAATTAATAGAAATCGACTGCAAAGTCTTTCAACGCCCGCCTTGTAAATATAGAAAAAGTATCTTCACATTAATTATCACACCTTTCTTTTCAGACCACTACTACGGTTTTTTTGGGGCACTTCCTTGCCCAAGGAAGCCATTGACCCGATCAAGAAGCTATAACACGATACGAGTTGGTTTTTAAAATATTTTTTATTTAAAAATATATAAAAAAAATATTTTTAAAATACAAAAATAAATATTATATTGAACTTTGATAAATATCCATTTTAATTTCATTACAAGGTGAGAAACTTCCCATCTCATGCCATGCCTCTTAAATCTTGAGTAAAATCATGATAATGATTTTATACTGTTTTTTAATATTAAATCAACCTAAACAATTTGTTCTAAATCTGTTTATGCAAAACCCTAAGAACAACGAGAAGGGTACTGAAATTGTCGTGTTTTTTTTTTTTTTTAAATAATCGTACCAATCACTATCAAGAGAGTTTAGTCAAGGGCATGTAACAAAGTGTGGTAGCTGCATTTCTCCATCCTCTCCTTCCTTACCTAACTAAGAAGTGTTCGATCAAAGAGGTCAATGCCTCCTTAATTTCACGCGTTTCTGTTTATGGTTAGCTGGGCATGGAGTTGCTTTTTTATTTTTTAAATTTATTTCAAAAATTGATACTCGATGATTATTTTTAATTAATTTTTAAGTTATGTATCGTAATTTATATAAATATGCTATCTATCTTCTTTGTTAAAGCTGCTTTCAATTTTTTTTTGTCCATCACACTCTTAACTAAACTCACTTCTAAAATAAATTATTAAAATACTTTTTTTTTATTTATAAATTATGCCAATTAAGCTTGGAATATATCTGACAAATTTTAGTGCAGCGAGGTGAAGCATAGTTAAGATCTATATTTGTTCATGACATGGTTTAAAATTCAAGTTACATGTTAATTATATCAATTTAAAATATGTTGTTTTCATTATATTTTTTGAAATATCATTTTAGATTTTAGATTTTAAATTAATTTGTTGGATCAACTAGGTCAACTCACAATCTAATTTGATATAAAACCTATTATGAACTAGGTTTCAAATTAGTGTGTTACTGAGTTCATCCACCAAGTCTATTTGAATTTTACAAGTAATTGTTGAATCAGAACTCATAATCTAACTTTGAATTTTTAAATGTGAAACGATAATGGAGTTTATAAATATACCAATTACCACTGGAGCCAACTACTGGGGTTATATCAGAGCCTTTTAGTTCTTAGTGTGACTACAAGTATATGCGTGCCAGCAAGAAACATGCAAGCACCAGTGATCAAATGATTCGAAGTGAACAACTCAGTGAATGTTGACGATGAAATTCGTCATCATGGCAGACAGGAAGAGCCCTTACATGGACTAAAGCCGAAGCGAACAAAGCTATGTTATTTTATAGGGATGGAAGTGCTACACCTGGCCACTAGCTAGCAGAAAAAACTGCTTAAAAACTAGTAGAACTCCATCAGGACGATCTGACTGTCAAGAAATAATCGTTATTAATTTGAGATTTGAATGACAAAATGCTTTTCAAGTTGTAATCACTTGAATCCGAATCAAAGAAATGCATTAAGAAGGAGATTTTGCATGTCTTATTATGTTGAGAGTTCAGATTAAACAAAGGTGATGCCTGTGTGATTCATTATTAAATGAACAATGACGGGTGTTTCTTGTTTAGTTCTTGAGTTTTCAATTCAATTGTAATTTAGTCCTTCATTATGTTGAGATTTCTTACTTATGTTTGCGAGTTTAGTCGAAGATCTATGTTGAATCGAAAAACAGATTTATAGTTATATTTGGTCTTCAAGTTGTGAAATTGTTGGATCTTTCGCTAGAGAGATTATTATTTTTATCAAAGAAGTCTGGCAAGTTATAATATCGTCCAAACACGGGGGCTAATGAATACTTCACTCAACAAGCAACCGAGGGGTTCATCAACTGCATAATGGAGCTGAACACAAAAGGCCAAAACAGGGGTTTGGTCAAGTGCAATCTGTCAAAAAGCCTAATTATAAGAAAATGAAAGAATTCTTCTTTCCTCAACCCACCAGCTAATTCCCAGATGGCTTTATCTAATGTAAACAAGTGTGGTCTTTTTCCAAGTGCAGGCGAGATGCCAACGAAGATCTTGTCCTCTCTGCCTGCAAGCTTTCGGCAGCATGCACTTATTTGAAGAGAGGAGTTCACCAACAGTGAAAGGAATAAAGCACAGCAATATCAATCTCACATTACATGGGACTTTTGATTCTTTTCCAATTCTTAGCATCATAAAAGCAATCATTTCTTGCCATCAGAACAGAAGTCAGATGGGGCATTCCACAATGAGGCCAAAACACTGTTTAGCAGAGGATGTTCAAAAGGCAACCTTTAAAAACACCGAGACAAAAGGGAAATAGTCTAAATTATTAGTACAGCCAAACCAAAGAAAGATATGTTATGCTAGACGCACTGGAGAGGAGCCCAAACCCTAAATGATTCTCCTTTTCTTTTCTGAACAATTTCTTTCAATAGGATCAGTCACCTCCTATGAGAAAATTTATTGCTCACTGCCATTTTGCACCGCACTCATGCACAAACATTGGAATTTGTTCAAAGTCGAGCAATATTACTCCCTGTTTAGCTCTATTCTAATCAGCTTCTGCCCTACTTGGTAAATAAATGGACCAAGGTAAATCTGCAGTAAATTATAGCTTTCTTCGCTGCTACAAATTTCTTTTTCCCAACCATATTGTGGATCGAGGAGTTCTTTATTAATGCCCTAGACTACAGAATGAGCCTAGTTCAAAATCCATCACAGCCTCCTGCTCATAAACTTCTTTACATGTATATCATAGAAGCAAAGCTAATGATCAGAGCAGCAGAAGATGAAAAGGAAGAAAAAAATGGTTTGGTTAACGAGATAAAGGACAACTACAAAAATCAAAGTTCCCGTAGCATGGGGAATCAATTGCACTACATGAGATCAATTCTTCAAGTCCACCCAAGAGAAAAACTATATGCTCATTCTTTCCAAATCTATCAACACACAGAATTGTTACGGGTTTCAGTAACATTACTTCGTTCCTTCCTCAACTTAGAATCATCAAGATAATTCTGATAAGTATACGAGGCAAAACCCCAAACAGCCAGAAGCATAGCAATTATCTTCACACCATTCATCTTGTCATGGAAAACTATAACTGCAGCAATAGGAGATACAGCCAACGCAACAGTACTGATCACATTGGAGAAGAGTGAAGATACCACAAAAATCAAGCCCACAACACCAACAGAACAAACCTGCCAAGTAACTGCAGTCCAGACTAGAGTCAACACATACGAGACACTTCCCTTACCAAAACTCTGCATTTCTCCATGCAAAGTCTTCCATTCCCCGCTAGCAAAAAGACCCGCCACAGAAACACAAGTGGCAACAACAGATGTGAAAATCTGCATTTCTAAAACCACAGAAAATGTTTCCTTTTTTATGACCTTCTGAAACGAAAGCTGCATGAGCGAAAGCAAAAGAGAGTAAATTGCGGAAGCACCAAGAGTGGCAAGGAAGCCAAGGAAGTACTTCCACTTAGAGACTCCTGACGGTCCTCCCGAATCGTCATTGACAGCAATTAGAGCAGATGAAAAAGAGAGAATAATCACAGAATTGAGAATTAAAGCTGTGAACTTCTGAGAATTGATGAAGTATGAGAACACGGCATTAAATGCTAACTGGGACGCACAGATTAGTGAATAGGTTGAAGCAGATAGATACGACAGCCCCAAAGAATACAAATAGTTATCACCAGCTATAATCACCCCGAGAACCAAGTATATCGAGGCAAGTGTTCTAACTGAAGGAGACGAAGTATAAGAGGCTAAAGGTTCCTTATCTGAAGGAAGCAGGAAGAGTGGAATGAAAAGAATTGGAAAACCAGCAGTCTGAATAACAGTTGCAATCCATTTACTATTTCCACCCTGATCATAATAAAATCTACCCAATAGAACAGCAGCAGACTGTCCTGCGATGAGGAAGAAAATGTTGATTGCCACCAAGAACCACCATTGCCAGCGCTGGAGTTTGAATAACAGCGATTGTAGGGCTACGGTATTTTCAAACTTGTTCAAGATTGGCTCTTCATTATCTGTAACTGGTTAAAAGTAGAAGAAAGTTTGAAGAACAAAAAGATTAAAAAAAATAAAATCTTTTGATCAGTACTCAACAAATTATAATTTTTTTTTTAAAATCTACTTTCATACAGAAAAGAGTGAGTTTTACTGTCATAAACATCCCGAAATTAAATGATATAAAAAAATCATGCCCATTAAACATCACCGAATCAATTTTATCATACACTGTTTGGATACTAAGAAAAACTAAGAAAATGAAAAGAACAGCCACCATGTAATCAATGAAACGTCAAATTTATGATTGAAACTAATTCGTATAAACAAACAGAAGCTATATTTATAAGCCTATGCTCAGTTACGCAGAAACGAGAATCCAATACTGAATATCATTCTCATTCGATCCATCACCCACTATTTTGTTTTAAAAAATAAGAATTTCTAGACGTAAAAATCAATTTTTTATATATATTTTTCCCCCTATAACATACGGACTGAATTAAACTAAAACGAATATATAGATAAAAAGGGTCTCATCTCTGTAACCATGACCATCAAGAGAGAAACAGAAACGTAAAAAGGGCTAGAAGCTGAGAAAGAGAGAGATACCTTCCATGTTGTCTATCGTTGCTGGAGATTAATTGAAGGTCTTCTTTTGCTGTTTAAGGAAGCAAAAACAGCAGAGACAGATGGGTTTTTGACGGTCAAGAATCTGATAACAGAATCCTGATCGTCAATTCAGTCGGCGGTCTCAATTTGTTGTCGTTTTTGGAACAAGTTCAAACGCTGTGATGTTTGTGTTCGGTGGTGAAGATCTGATGGATGCTTCACGGATTCGATTCCGGTACTTATACTGGGTCAACGGCTTGGCAACACTTATCTGATGGCGCTGACATGGATACTGTAGTACGGCTTCCGCAATTTGAGTTGGAATTGATTTTTATCGCATTATTAACATTTGTCAATGAACTGTGGATAAGCTCAACCAACCACTTCTATCGGGAGCCTCTTCTCAAAAGCCTTTCCTTTCTAAGCTAAAAAATAAATAAATTAAATTACAAACAACCAACAGGCATCCGTGGCCGTACTCATTGCGAATTAGAAAATTGTACTGACACTTTTACTCTCACAGGTAAAATCAATGAACTTGTTGTACAGGATAATATAGTCTTTTCTTGAGAAACTTTAGTCATTCTCGGATTAATTCAGGCATATTTTTTTGAATTTTTTTTAGCACAATAAAATTAGTAGATTATTCTTCAAAACAAGATTTGTTTAACAGGCTCCCGATGGTGTTTTAGTTTTTTCTTTACTTTTCAAAGCACACTAAAATAATTAAATTAATTTTAAAATTAATTTTTATTTGACATTTAGAAGTGTTTTCGTATTTTCAACCTAGTTTTTTTTAAATTATGATCAATTTAACTTATGGGTAATTAAATAAATACTAAATATTATTTAAAAAAATGGTAACGCGTGAGTTCTTTTCGTGTCATTTGAACGGCGTGTGAGGAAGTTACGATGGCCAAACGATAGCTTATAGGGTGACTTTCCATTCATCCCAGCACCTCCTCTATCTCTGTACAACACATGTGGTCAATGGATCTTTGGATAAAACCCTTAGTTTAGTGCCGAGTTTCATTTCACGGTCGATCATTTCATTCTACAGAGGGGATGGGGGTGATCAAAAAGAAAAAGAAAAAATTTGGACATGTTTCCTGAGAGAGGTCGCCTTCTTCTACTTTGTCCATTTCATTTGATTCACTCGTCTCTTTCCGTCCGGGCGTTCATGAAATTTACGGCTGATTTCATTTTTTTATACCGGTGCTAACAATTTTTTTCTTTTTTTTTCTTCTTTCAATTTCCGTGCTTTATCTTCTAAATTTTCAGAGTAACTTTTCAATTTGTTTTTCTTTTAAATTTGGTCCATATTTTTTATTACTATTTGTTTAATTTTAAATCATTTATAAATTTATTTTTTTAAAAAATTATTATCTTTTAATTTTTTTTGTCAAATTTAATGCAATTATAGTAATAAATTCCATTGAATGTTGCCCTTGAAAATTCTTTTAATCCAGATTTGGAGTTAAAAATTTGCAAAATACCAAAAAGGCCCTACACCACTTATAATCCAGTAAGATTTGCAAAATTCTTTTAATCTAGATTTGGAGTTCAAGTGCTTGCCTATGATTTAAGGTTAATTGCAAGGCAGCTAGTTGTAAGTAGAGATGAGTCCCCTAATTCAGGTTAAATCTTTATAATATTAAAAAATATATATTTTTTAGAAGAATATTTGAAGATATATTAACGGTTATTTTTTAAAATATTTTTTATTTAAAAATTTATTAAAATAATATTTTTTTTTCTCTACTAATACTACAAAACTCTCTTTTCCTTCCCTTCCACTTCCTTCCTTAAAACCAAAACAATCACCTCCTCACTGCCCCCCTCTTCCTCTCCCTCCCCCTCTCTCACCTGCCCTGTCTATGTCCCCGACAAAATCCCAGATCTCAATTAGCATTGCTGGTGCTAGCAATACTAGGGTTGAGAATGTGAGATTTAAGCAAAAGACAGAGAAAAAAAGGAAGGCCGGGGAGTGGGCAAAAGGCAAAGAGAAAAGGAATAGAGAATCAATAAATTTTGTAATTTTTATCAAGCTTGTAAACTCGATCGAGTTGACCGAGTTTGATTGAATCTAACTAAATTTGAGTTTGATTGAGTCTGACCGAGTTTGTTGGTTTTTGAGTTTTTAATATGATTTTACATATTATATATAAGTTAACTTATAAAATTATATGATTTTACGAGTTAACTTATAATTTTAACAACATTGTTCCTAGACGTTATATTTATACATTGAATTAAGAATAATTCTTAATTGTGTGTTGGTTTTTTTTATTAAGTTTAAGAATTTGTGTTTGAATATTTTTTCTCTTTCTAATATTTTTTTATTTGATTTTTACATATAAATTTATGATAATTCTGCAAATCAACACTTCACAGACACATTTCTTAATAAAAGTATAAATAAAAAGACAGAATTTTTATATATATATAAAACATTGTACACGGACAAAAACTATATATATAAAAAAAAGAGTATAATGCTTCCTATTGATCGCGTGAATATAAACGACGTGCATCATGCTTCCTATTTTACATATTCTGTTGTTTTACTGAGGGAAACCTCAATTCAGCCCCTTATTATCAATTCAGTCCCAAACCTTTTAATCCTTATAATTTTATCTAAATTGTAATCAATATGTTTTCGTGTTAGATAGAAGAATTTAAAACATTACATGCAAGTTGAATGAAAAGCTTTAATCATTGCTGCAATTTAAAGGACGGAGGGTGACATTGTCTTATAATCCATAACATTCAGGGTAAGATCGAGAAAATCAAAGGATACTAGGCTGAATTAATAATAATATAATATATTAGGGGCTATATCTTGAGCTTTTTTACCTTTAATTAGTTTGCTTTGCAGTCCAGGAAAAACGAGTGAAAGAGAGATCGAAGGAAATGGCACTGAGAGCAGCCGTGTTACGCCACGTCCGGGTGGCGGTGCAAACCCGGGGACTCAAATCAAATCCGTGGGCTCCGTCAGGGTCGATCCGGTTAATGTCGTCACATGATGACCATCTAACCAAGGAAGAGGTGGCCGAAAGAGTCCTCTCTGTTATCAAGAGCTTCCCTAAAGTCGATCCCTCCAGGGTTAGAACTGATTTCAATTTCGTTTCAGATTTAATTTTTCTGATTTCTGCTGATAAGCTATCATATAAATTCTCTGAAGATTCCTTTTGCTACTAATTGAATATATTACCTTTCAGAATCCTCGCTGGAAATTAAATAGAATAAAATCTGTACGAGTTAGAAGATGATATGATGTTTAGCATGGATTTCTGGGATTTTCTGTTGATTCTTGATTTTTCTGATCTTGATTAAGATAATACACCTAAAGGTTTTTGAGGTCTGTAAGGAGTCCAATTTCTTTTTCTTTTTATTATTATTATGCTTTATCTTTGGTTAGTGTCGGAGATAGTGGGGAAGAGAGGACATGTCTGTCTCCTTGAGAGAGTTAGAAATCCACTCCAAAACTGTCTTAGGTTTCTTCAACCAAATACATTTCCATCACTGTACTTTTGTCAAATGACACTAATCAAACGCAACATAACTGCGTATTTGTGTGTGCCAGTCCGATAACCCTAGAATTTAAAGACTTTTGTTTTGTAATTGTGGTAGCTGTATACGATATTGAAGTCATGTTATTTGGGTAGTGTAAAAAGCTCGTATCCATAATTTTGGCATTCCAACAAGAAGAAATTGATGGGGTTTCAAGTGTACCCAACTACCCATATAAACGTTGTGGATAGGTGTGTTGCATCCCTGAGGGCATTATTTCCATTGCGGTAGTGTAGTTTGTTCTTTACTTGAGCTAGTAGCTCACTCACAAACACTTACTCTTCTTGACTTTTATAATGTTCATCATGTGAGTGTTACCTGCAGTTAATCTCCTTGCTCGCAGACAAGAAAATTTGTTTCTTTTATTATTTTTATTTTTGTGAATGATTTAAATTTCATTAGTTGAAGAAGAAAGCAGGAGCCACTCCTTGCTTAGCTAACTCCCAATTGTAGCAAATAGAAAAGTAAGTAGGCTGGCTTATAGCAGCTTTACAAGTGTTGAATTCTGCTGTCTATTCTTGAGAGAGAAGAGAATGGAATGCAAAATAAAATTAATAGCAGAGTGAATTTGAAACTTTTTTCTATCCATGAGAAATACATACAAGCACACCATGAGATAATTCTTCTTTGCTCCTTGCCCCTTATTGAGACTCATGTTTGCTACCTGCTCTCTCAATTACTATGTTAACTTATATTTTAATTTTCCGTACCGAGCTTAAACTCACCTGCGCGATCCCAATCCACATGTCATGCTGAATTCTGGCACTGTAGTTATGCTTGTCTTTATTTTTTAAAATCAAGCATCTTCATTTCCACGCATGGAAAATATTTTACTGATGTTGAATTCCAAACATATATCTGCAGGTGACTCCGGAAGTACATTTCCAGAAAGATCTGGGATTGGATAGCTTGGACAGCGTGGAGATTGTAATGGCCCTAGAGGAGGAGTTCAAGCTTGAAATTCCGGACAAGGAAGCCGATAAGATTGACTCTTGTAACCTTGCCATTGAATACATTCATAACCATCCACTGGCCAGTTGATTTGAGCATCGGGTTTCTCTCCCTGAATTTCATGGAAAAATTAAAATGACAATCTGTTTTGTTTGTTTTACTTGTTCGGTGTTTGTATGGATTGATCCTCGTGTTGGGTTGAGAATAATCCAAGTCTGTTTGATAAGAGTAGCATTGGCAGAACAGGCATATGACTTTATTATGCTTCAAGTCCAAGTGATCCCTAGTTTCCATTTGTGAGGAACCACTCTGATTGCGCAAAATTTCATTTCACATTTAGATGCTTAAGTTTCCTCGTGTTTCCTTTGTGTTCATGGGTTCTATTGTGCGCTGCACCGTTCTTTTAGTGGCTATTTTTCACTTGCAAGGGATTTCTTTGATGCATGCCTCTTTTCTTCAAAATTATAATGCTTTGCATAGTTCTCATGTTGCTGCACACTGTTGAAACTACTTTGATATATACAATTCTGAGTCTCTTGTTGAAATGGGAAGAAATAATTTCTCTTGCATTGCTATGGAGTGCAATCTCTGTTGAATGTTTACCATACAGATCTTCGGTTATGAGTAAAGGTGCTGCATCCTTGGACTGTGAGGCCATGTTGGCCAATTTTTTTCCTCAAAGAATTGTCAATGTCCCTATCGAACCGTTAACCAAATTCAGTGCACAGTACCTTTACCATGATTTCTCTTTTGAATTTGATCAGTTACGTTGTAATGAAGGAAATTCATGATCACTTGGACTTGTCATTGGTTTTTTATCCCATGGAAGTTTGGTGGCCGTCCACTCTGTTAGTGGATGAGATTCTTTGCTGCAATATAACAATCATTTCATGAATGGATTTTTCTACTACATCTACAAAGTCATATTTGGCGGATCATGCTTCATCGAAATGCAATTCTTCCCGCTTTCTTATTCTTTAAGACAAATATAGGCAACGGGGCGCCGTGTGGAATGAGGCCTCCGGCCTTGTTCCAATCGTCAGCCTGTGAGGAAGCTGCTGTTACTGGCCACGAATGGTTTTCTCCTATGCTGTCTTTTTATTGTTTATATTTCCCAGGATCGTCTGTGCTGTCTTTTGTTCAACACGAATAAATTCCTTTAATCATAGGACGCGACCATTAATATTATATAAGACTATAGAAAAGAAGCGAAATCATTGAACTCCAAAGTCCGAGTACAATTATAATTAATTAGAAGTCACTTTTTCTTAAACTTTTGCTTAAGAAATAGTTAATCATGATTTTTCCAGAGCATTTTGTTACATGTGATGGTTGATGGAAGAAATGGAAATAAAAACAATCACAAAGACAATATACGTCGCATCAATAAATTAACAGCTGACCAACACAAAAGGATATTGAAAAAACAACCGTTAACATCAAGAAACCTAACAAGAAATTAAGGAGCAAGGAAGGATTAACAGTGATAGAACCTTAATCTCCAACTACTACATACAGATTAGAGCATGTTGATGAGCGCAAGCGCTATAGCGGACAACTGAAAAGTATCATTATTTCTTTTTGTTAATGGTGAAACTGCACCTTCTTTCTCCTCGAATCCATCTTCACAGGTTGTGGCGGCATCGATGACTGAACTTACTTCGATATTGGCATCCTTATAGTGCTTAGACTTGTAATCAATCATGGCCTGCTTGAGGGTAGGGATGGCGTCAGAATAAAGATCAAGGCAATCATTTAAGCATGCCCTAACGAAGGGGTCCATTTTTTTGTTCTTCAAGAGATTCTTCACGTAGTGCCTTGTGTTGGTCACGTTGTATTTGATTAACTTGATGGACATCATGCCAAGCCCACGAAGGTTATCACACTGGCTGCGATTGGATGCTTGAAGAGAAGTTACACAGAAGTTGTAGCTAAGGTTCGGATCATTTGCTGCACATTTCTTGCAAGTTTCAGGGATGAGATTCTGAGCAATATTGGCATGGAAAGTACTGAAGAGTAGAGGGAGGAAGAGGAGGAGGAGACAGTAAGAGAAGGTGGGCATCTTTTTCGTGTTGTGGAGGATAGGATCAGCTAATTAATTGTGGTCCTGAGGGAGAATAATTTTCTTATCGTGGAGCTATAGGGGTTAATATAGGTGTAGTTTCTTTAAAGAGATCAATTGACATGTGAGAGAAGGGCTTCGCAGTTCATCTTACTGTAAACGGGCACGTGTAGATTATCATTTCTTAATCTTTGTTTTCTCGATCCCTTGTAGATATCCAGTAATGAAAGCTAGCATTGTTGTCAAACCAGGCTGGAGATCTGACCTGATTTATAATTTGTCATTAAGTTAGGTTAGCGTTAACTCAAATATATTATTAATTTTTTGTTTAAACAATATTATTTTAGATTTTTTAAAATAATTTCTCGTGTTTTTATCCTATTATTTACTAGTTTCAAATCAATTGTTTTTTTTAAAAAAAATACATGTAAAAAGTAATTGGAAATTGAGTTTTTTTTTTGGATTGAATAAATAAATAACAAAATATTTAAATGCCACTTCTCTAAAGATTTAAACTTAGATGAAGGTGCGAATTCATTTACCAATAAGATCATTAAACATTAAAAATAATAAAGAATCAACAATTTTTCTTGAAGAGATGGGCATCGTGATGGGGGGGAATCTGATAACTGTGTTTTTCAACAATATATGTAGCGTGGAAGATACATGCAACGAGCCAAAAGGTTGAAGAACATATGCAAGAAAAATACAGGTTAGTTATCCAAAACATCACAGCAAATGATTACTTCCTCTGGAGGCAATGCTTCTGCAAGCCTCTTGCCTTTATAATGAGATATATATATATATATATTGCATCCTTAGTTATCAAGACATGAAGATCCTGTTACGTCTTAAATTAAGGTTAGCATCAAATTAGGTTTGGTTTTTGATTATATCGAAAATTAACTTGATTGAACTCGAAGAATATTGTCAATATCTAATTTGAATAAAACTGGTTTCTTTTTGAATTATATAGAAGTACTTGACTCGGTTAAATAAAAAGAACATTGTCAATATTATTCAAGTGAGATTTTATTTATGATTTTTTATATATTTATTTTCGCTCATTTAAATGACATTTCTGATTTTTTTATTTTTTTTTAATTTGTCCAAAACTCGTTGGTTTCTGCATGATAAAGCTAGCTAGATCATCAGTTTCGAACATTATATTGATTTTAAATAACTAATTATGACGATGTTCTAATAATTTATTGCCATTATTTATCAATGATTATGAATTGATTTGGAATATTTACGAGTGATCAATGTTTGCCTGTTGATTTTTGGTTAATTTGAACTCATCACTTCTCAAGTTCATTAATTAATCAAATAATAGGAATGCTTTCTCTATCAATTAAAAAGAAAAGGCCTCCATTAGTAGCCACTGTTGTTGATAAGTCAATGCAGTGAGTGTAAATATAAAGATAAGTTCGAAAATATAAAGCTGGCGTTTGCTTTAGGTTTTGGAGAATTAGCTTAGAAGTAGCATAAACAGCCACCGATTTCCACTTATCCACTAGTTGCCAGCAACTAGGAAGGAATGTCATGGGATAATATTTTTTAAAAATATATTTTTTAAGTTGATGTAACAGTATTTATTGTTTTTTTTTTGTTTGGATCTGTCTTTTAAAAGAATAATAAAAAAATAATAATAACCTATTATATCTGGACTTAGTTAAATATTAAGTTTATTGAGTCTAATAAGCTGTCAGACCCATTATTTTGGACTCATCCAAGTGTAGAGCCCGTGCTCTTTCTAACTCCAAAGAATCTTAGCTTTTTTTTTTTATCAACATAAGTTAGAGATATTTTGTTGATACTTGAACTATTTCTTTTCGATAAAAAGTGCTTCTTTCTTTTCAATAAAGAGTGCTCCAGAGCTATCAAGGAGAGTGATAGATATTTCAAAAGGAAGTTTGGTTTCTTTTCCATTACAAATTACACATTTATTTTTGGAGTTTTTATTTTTAAATTATAACTTATTTAATCACTAAAGGTCCAAATGAAAGATTTTTTTACATGCATCAAACATGATCTACCAACCATCTATCAAAGGAAGAGCCTATTAGA
>Ga0325405_1004121_pt1 | contig 14887 bp, 4 predicted proteins | sample PopdelMetagenome_21_FD_205663 | JGI IMG/M metagenome (GOLD analysis project Ga0325405, IMG submission 205663) | Populus deltoides microbial communities from Bellville, Georgia, United States - Xylem-Control-R2 | ecosystem: Host-associated > Plants > Phyllosphere > Stem > Wood/Secondary xylem... | reverse complement strand
AATATTATTTTTATTTTGTTTTTTATTAATGATATAATTATTTTTAATATTAATTAATTTATGTTGGTTATATAAATTCTACAACTTTTAAAATATCCATAAATAATTAAATAAATAAATTAAAAGTTATTTTAATAAATACAAATGCAATCACCAACGGATTCTCCGTTGGTGATTGCAACTGATGCATGAATCAGCAACGGAGAATCCGTTGCTGATTCACAAAACTAGCAACGGATTTATCCGTTGCTGATTTGGCAGCAACGGATAATCCGTTGCTAGTTTTGCAATGGAAAATCCGTTGCTGAAAAGTAGCAACGGATTATTCGTTGCTAATTGTCAGCAACGGATTTTCCGTTGCAAAACTAGCAACGGATTATCCGTTGCTGCCAAATCAGCAACGGATTTATCTGCTGCTAAAAAATCAGCAACGACAAATCTGCATCGGATTTTTGCCGTTGCTGATTCTGTTGCTAAATTGTTTTAGCAACGGATTGTAGTCTTATTTGCAACGGAATAGTCCGTTGCTAATAACTCCATTTTTTAGTAGTGTGTGTCTGTGTATGGATATATAGCAAAATATTAGTTTCAAGAAACAAAATAATCTCTTTCTACGTAAAATTTAAGAATAATATTTGTACACTCACTACATTAGACGACCAAAATCACAACAAAAATTTTGGTAATTTAATTTATTAATCTGTTTTTTTATGGATGGAATTGAGTGCTAGCATAGAGGTTGAAACGTGTTTTTAATCTTTTTCTTGCATCCTATAAAATCTTCGTGTAAAGAACAGAAATTGAAGTTTTCCTACGTTAAACCTTCATGAATCTTTCATTTGTAAATCTGGCATGATCCTAGGCAAAGATTCTGCAGGGGGGTAGGTGCTCCAACTGTTGCAAAAATTAATGGTACAGAAGACATCTTGCAATTCAGAAAACTTTCCATGTGATTCGCTTATAACAGACCGTCTTTGAGATTATCACCAGTGAGCAAATTAAAAAAATGAGTCGTTGAAAGGTGTATCATGTTTTGTTTTGGCAGTCTGGGCCTTTGGGGTAGCCTACCTGGCTGCAAACTGCGCCTAAAAAAATTCATCGGCCTCGCATTTTAGCTGACTGCACAGCCTTGGCATAGCACAAAGCAGATACAACATTATGAATTATGATCAGCGTAGCGGCAATATATTGCATTATCCGAGACTAAGATAAACAAAGAAAATGAAATCCAAATGACAACAGTAAGAGGAAATTAGCAAACGAGGGAGTCTGTAGGATAATTGTGCAATAACGCATCATAGAACTCACAGCTGACCCTTCCCCGAACGAAACAATACACTAACATAACTGACTGCAGGGTGGCTATCGGGGAGGCGGATGCGAAGAGGTCGGGAAGTGTAGGGCGAGAGAAATGAAAAGAAACAGAAACAAGAACTTTCTCTGCATTTTCTTACCTCCTATTTTAATCTTGTGGCTTGAATATTTCAAAGATATTATTCTTGTATTAAAAATTAGTATAATCCAATACAAACCCCCATTGCAGTGTAAGTGCTCCACAAATTAATGAGAGATCGATACATTTGAGTCACAACAATAACCTCCCTCACATTGGATGTGACTTGTGAGGGAGCTACAGCACTTGCTACTAGTCTTATGTTCCATAATTTCACCAAGGGCTAAAGATTCTCAGAATGCGCAATGCCTGCCTCCAACGCGCAATTTTTGTTGCCTTGCTATTAGTCAAGCCAGACCTTGTTAATTGCTTGATATCCATTGATCACTTGTTTTTTTGTCTTGTTAATGAAGTTGAAAAAAAATAAAATGATAAATACAAACGGATCACCGATAAAAAAAATTTATCAGTAGATTGTGATAAACCTTACACTAACAACAAAATTATTTTCTTGATACATACTAAAAAAAATAAAGAACAAAAAAAAACCAAAAAGTATGATGACGTGTCATTTTTATAGATAAATTACTAACAATATTAACTCGTCAGTAAATCTATCTATAATTATTTAATTTATGACCTGGTGAGCGATCATCTTCTCCTCCTCTCTCATTTCTTCTTCCTCTTCTAATTTTCTCTACAACAAACAACACTTTCTCTAATTTTATTACAAATCAACATCCCACTACAAATTCAGTCACACCAACACTTAGTTTGTCAACATTTATTTAAATTTTATTAAGGATTTCTCATTTCAAGTAAGAAAAACTACCCATTTTTTATTTAAAGTCAATTTTAAAATGTTAATTTTTCTTGCATATTTTTGTAGTATATGTATTTTGTTTGGGTGTTTACTTGTTTTATAGCTTTTTTCTATAGAAATTTGTTGTATGAATGTATGATTTGTACATGTTAGGGTTTGTTTGAGATTTTATAAAATCATATTTGTTTGTAAATTGATGAAATTTATTTCGAATTTGTGACTTAGGTGTTTTGTGATGAAATAAACAATAGTTTATTTAACGAGTCCATTTTATATCTTGTCAATTTTATTGTTGAGTTAAAATTTTCAGTAAATGTATAGAATTAGAATTTATGTAGATAATTAATAATGAATAAGAGTGCTATTAAAATAGATCGAATAAGTTTGAGTTAAATCAATATTTGTAAATTTATTTAGTTTACATAATTAATTAATACATGTTATCATCAATATTCCATATATGTTTGATATAAGTAATGGATGATCGTTCATGGATGTATCAAGATTCACCCAAAGGATATTGTATGATGAATTATTGTAATGGGGTTCAGGGTTTTATTAATTACGCACTATCTAATTCAATAAATATTAGTGGAGACGATATTAGATGTCCATATAAGAGGTGTAAGAATAAAAAGTTTTTCAATCCAGATGTTGTAACGATGCATCTTCTACAAAAGAGTGTATGGATAAATATATGTTTTGGTTTTCACAAAGAGATCCATATGTTCTTCATGAAACCATGATAGAAAGAATGGTTATGTCAACTTCTGGCTAGTTCTAGCAATGTGCATGGAGTTGTAGATGACAATCATAATTCTCATAGAAATATGATTATGGATATAATGAGAATGAATCAGGGAATGAATCAGGGTTATGCCGATAAATTTTCAATTGTAGATGAAAAATCTAATACAAACGCGACCATGTTTTTTTTTTTTTATAAAAGATTTTGATGAACCATTAAGAGATGATTGCATAAATTACAGTAAATTATTGGTCGTTGTACAGGTGTTCACCATCAAGTTAGATCATGAATTGAGTGAGGCTAGTTATGATAGAGCTTTGAAATTGTTCACTTCTCAATTACATTGTTCATGTTGTCCATTACATACGGGATCATCGACGATTAATATCCGTCGATATTTTCCCGAGCACTGTTAATTACTATTATTTTAATATGGAATCACCGATGGACTGAAAAGTCATTGGTAATATTTAGGGGGTTCTTGAGAATTTTTTATTAAATTGAAAAATCAATTAGACGTCTCTTAGAAATTGTATGAATGTTGTTAGAATTGTTTTTAATTTTTGTTTTGTTTTTGAATGATTGTATGAATGTTGTTAATTTTTTTTTAATTTTTTGTTCCTTAATGATTAAATAGTATATGCCTTTTTTAAGTTTTTTTTTTAATTTAAATGTTGGAATGAACAATTGAAATTTTTTGTTAAATTCTTTCTTGATTTTGTTTTTGGAAAGGGTTGAAAATATAAATTCCATAATGTAGGATTTGTGTAATTTATATAGAAATGGTAGTTGACTAACCCTTTGGTTGTTTTGGTATGGGAAATGGTGTAATAGGAAGTAAATGGAAAGAAATTGAAATTAATTATAGAAATTAAACCTTAAATTGCTCGGCCATAGGTAAGAATTCAGGGGTTTTAGAAAATTTGTTTAAATTATGTAGATTTTGATGTTTAAATGATGTTAGGAATGTTTAAAATTAATTTTAAATGTAGTAATATGGATTTCTAATAGTTGTTATTGTTGTTGTATTGATGGAAATATAAAAAAAATACTAAATTGTATTAAGTTTGGTGTTTTAATGTAAATGGTTGTATGGAAATGTGGATTAGAAAATGATATGCTTGAATGTAAATTGGTAGCATAGAAATGGTGAGTTTAATTATGTACGGTTAGAGTAATTGAGTTATTGTATGTTTGAGTTTTTGTTGATATATTTTTAGGTGAATATAGAACTATAAGATTATATCTTTGGATGTGAATTGGTAATTTAGAAATGAAAATGACATGTTGAAATGGTATGGATTAGGGTTTTTATTACATAAAAACCTAGGATTTTATTTTATTTTTTCAAGAAAATAAAAAAAAAGGGAAGAAGTGTTCAATCCTTAAAATGAACTTACTACCATAAAAATCAATTCGATTGATATAAATTGAAATAAAATCAACTAGTTTATAGCAATCTATTCAAATTGTTGTGTATTCACTTCTTTAACAATTTTAGGTAATTTTTCATATAAAGAAGGTGTTGCTGATTTTTTTTATATATATAAAAAATTTGAATGGTTTGTTGTACTTTAATCCTTTAAGCTGTGTGCATGCCTAGGAGAAAGTCAATAGCACATCGTATGGAAAGGAACACTACTAGTTATTCTAGCAGTGATTCTAACGACCATAGGTGCCGATCAAGAATAAACACCTAAAACACAAATATTCACTCACGACACGGGTTTATTGAGTACAAAGTTGTCACGAGAGGGGGTTCTTTCACAACAAGATCCATTTACCTGAAAATAGACCTTTCAATATAAATTTATTTTCTTTTCACAATGACATGTTAATAATTTTTGAAAAAAAATATAATTAACGAATGCTATTTCAGGTTTACAAATAATGAGGCTACCAAAACTATAACATTAGCGATGAAATCATCGATGAAGATTTTATTTTTTTAATGGAATCAAGTTTCCAAACATCCTAAATTGTCGACATATGATTTTTAGCACGAGGTATAAAAAAAGCCAAAATATTTAGGAAAGAAAGAGAGCTTTTAGGCTGGAAGGACGTGAAAGTTTGGAAGGATTTTAGACCATTGTACATCCCATATGTTGTATGGGAAGAATATATTCAGCAGGTCATGTTCAAGTGTTTTGTGTGATGATCACAGTCTGGTGTAGAGAACAGGAACCGACATGTTCACAGTTCTGTTTTGTTCATTTTACATGCGAAGCGATTGGTAAGATTCTTTTTTTATTACATTCTTTTTTTTTACAGGCTACGGTTCTTGGATGCGAGTCAAGCCCAATGAAACTTTCTGTGGAAATGCACATTTGGATTGATGACCATAAAAAAAAGGTGCAACAACTTGTGGATGGCCTTATGGTATATTAGGAGGACTATCCTTTGACCCATTTGAATCTCAATTTAGATTTGTTGTTGGAGGCAAGATCATTCAGTGGACCCGATAGAAATCAGGTGTACAGTCCATTTAACACTACAGCTGAGGACTTGTGGATGACTCACAATGTTTCAACTGTTGGATGTTTGCAATCAGTTTTGAGCATTCAAATTCCAAAGTTTGAGGTAATTTTAGACCAATAAGTTCAAGCTCGGAGACCCATCTTAGTACTGCAAATGCCACTCTTTACTCACTGATGAAATTACATACTGTTTTTATATTAATGATATGCCCTATTCACCAATAAAAATATCAACAGAAAGAAGCGAATAATATTTTTTTTGTGTGTTTTTGTCATCAATAAATTAATATAAAATTTTTAATAATGTTATATGTTTTTTATTTTGCCATAATATTGTTAATTTTATTTTGCCATAAAATTTCATCCATACTAATAGGCATTATCTATATTATCAAATTAATATAAATATATTCTTCATTGTCAAATAAAAAAACATAGATATTTGATTATTGTATACGAGAAGATTATCTATATTATCCTATGTACTTGATTAGTTTTTAAATATTAATGCCCCTTCAAGTTGTGAAGAAAGATAATTCCTTATTTTAATTAAAAAGAAAATCAAAGTTTGATTTTGAACCCAATTAACAATATGATTAAAAGAGCCTAAGAGCATGATTAATCTATCCAAATAGAGAGTGGTTGGCCTGTAAAATCATGGTAGTCATTTCTAATGACTTTTCTCCTAACCCTGCATGGCATATTAAGAGATTAATGCTGTCGGCTAGAGCCTCTTAATCAGCATGATTGCTGCTAATTAGATTTAGTTTTACGATTTGAACACAAATAAATTAAGAATTGTTCCTTTTTACCTCTGAACTTGATTAATTAATATATTTCTCAAGCATGCACTGGCTGGCTAGCTAGCTGCTGGCTAGACCCATTCATCAGTTGATTGAGATTGTTCCCAAGCCAAATGGATACTGCCTGTACGGTCACTTTCATGCTCCAACAAATCTAGAAAGCTACTGGGAAAAAGCTTCGCCTAGTCAATGTCTGTTTTCTGATGCGTTTTAAATGTTATTTTTTTTATTTTTTATTTTTAATTATTTTTTAGTGATTTTAGATTATATTAATGTAGTGATGTTAGAAATAAATTTTAAAAAATAAAAAAATATTATTTTAATATATATTTATATTAAAGATAATTTAAAACGTAATCTTTATCACATTGATGTACAAGCAATAATTCTTTGTTTGTTTTACCCCGTATCATATTTTTAAAAAAATTCAAAATTTTATTTTTATATATAAAAAAATCAATTTAATTTAATAGTTTAAATTGTTAGGTGAGATTTTAAGATATGATTTATATAATTTTTTTGAACTTGAAACTTGCACAAACACACGTTATCTTGGGTTTATTTTTATTTTTTTATCAAATAGAATAAGGGTAGTGAGATTTGAACTCGTGATCACTTAATCGACAAGATCATGATAACATGTCAAAAAACCAATTCAACTCAATAACTTAAATTATTAGATGAGATCTTAAGATATAATTTATATAATTCTCTAACAATTTCTACCTCACTTAAAAAAAAAAATATTTCTATGCAACTTATTGCCTGTTTGGGATTGTGGTAGCAGTTGCAGAGTAAAATACTTTTTGCTTAGAAATGTATCAAGATAATATTTTTTTATTTCTTAAAAATTAATTTTGAGATCCGCACATCAAAAACAATTTAAAATTATATAAAAAATAATTTTTAATTAAAAAATAAAATTAAAAAAACACGGTAGAAACCGCGTTTTCAAACAGTGGATAAGTGACACAGGTCTTAAAAGAGTAACGTTTTAAAGAGGGTAATACAATGTCCTCTAGCGATGGGGATTCTTTCTTTGTGGAAAAAGGGGGCGGTGCAACACAGCCAAGGATTTGATCAATATGGATGATGACATTTGCAGCAATTGCATTCTTTCATTTATTTTTATTTGAGTGATTGTACTTTTTTTTATTTAAATATTTATATTTATCGAAATATTAATGTGGTTGTTAATTTTTCGTTAAATGGATTCAAGTTAATATTATTTTTTTTATTTTTTTAGGGATAATGACATAAATAAAATTTGATAAATCAAGTAGTTTTATTAGCTTTGTTAATGAAATGTTAAAGTGGTAGTTAACTTTTCATTAAATGGATTCAGATTAATATTATTTTATTCTAAAATTTAATATAATTAATTTATTTTTCTAAAATACCCTTAACCTGTACAAGAATATGATTTTACTTATTCAAATAAACAATTTCTCAAGAATTTAATGGTTGAGTATTTTTTATTTTATTTTTTACGATATTTTGAGATTTTTTTAAAAAATTAATCTAGGCCACCTGACAGGGACTAAATTGATCAGATTTCACAAGTATAATTACTCAAATAAATAAAAATAAAAGAGTACAACTGTACAAGTATTTTGAAGAGATCATTACAAATTTCGTATTTAAACTTTTTTATTTTTTCTATTCAAGTATTCTAACTTTTATTTTCACTATTTGAATGTGTGAATTTTCAAATTTTTTCTATGCAACTATTTTTATTAGATTCTATTAATTACATGCTGGCATGGCTGTTAAATTGACATGTCATCATGTTAAATTTAAATGTCAGCATGTCATCATGCTGACATGGCTGTTAAATTGCATAAACATTTCACTTTATTTCTCAAGTGTCTATACACATTTGATTTTTTTTTCTATTTAAATGTACACATTTCTTTTATCTATTTGAATGTTTGTACTTTTAAAAGAGTTATCAATTGAGCGCATTTAATTTTATGGAGTCCATATTCCACTAAAAAATTAAAAAAATAAAAGATCAATACAAAACAAGAAAATATAGAGTTTTGATGAAGCTTTATGTGTTAAAAAAGCAATAAAAATATAGTTTTTAAACTCAGTCTGATCCAAGGTCCGGGTTTTGACTGGGTTACCCAGATCAATTCTTTTTTAAAAGTCAACGAGTTGCAACTGGATCTTTGACCTAGTCAACCAAGTTGCCGAGTCAGTCTGCTAAATTACACCGAGTTTTTTTTTCCTTGTTTTTTCTTTAACTCGACCCGGTTCTAGTCCCGGGTTGATCTGTCAGGCCAGACAGGGTTTCAAAACTATGAATAAAAGAACTAAAAAAAAGTATAGGGTTTTCATGAAGCTTGGTGTGTGCATGTGAATTAAAGATTTTATTGAGAAATCAAATAATAAAAAAATAAGATTAAACGCTAAAAACAGAAAGAATAAAAAGCTATATATCCAATTGTAGCACGAATATTCGGCATGAAGGAGGTTGATAGATGAACGCAAGAATTGTCCAAGAGAAAAGCCAAGAAAAGGCACACTAATTTCAACAAATTGATTTTGACATGAAGCAAACTCTTCTTCGTAACCTTCAGAGATCCATCACTCTATCGCATCTCTTGTGCCCGCCATGATTGAATTTGGTGTGGCAAACAAATACCTAAAACGTATTCGGTCGAAAAATAATTAAATTTTTTATATTTTTATATTATTTTAATATAATAATGTTAAAAATAATTTTAAAAAATAAAAATATTATTTTAATATATTTTCGAGAAAAAAAACATTTTAAATTGTAATTATTCTTTTAATTTGATATGATTAAGAAATTAAAAAAAAAACATAAGTATCCATGCATAGGAATTGGCATTATTGCACATCATGAAGCTTCAAAAGAACAAACTACATTCTTTAATAATTGAAGTTTGGTGTTTGATTTTTATATCCTAAACACCACCACCTACCTATATATGGCCTCCGTGGCAAACAACAAAGTACATGTAAGGTAGTTACGTGGTTTTTGTCTTGGTGTCCACCGTGGACCTCTACGAGGTATCCTCAACGACAAAGGCACCACCAACACACACACACACACACCCAAAAAAAAAAAAAAAATTTATTAATATGAGTTCAAGGGAAGGTTAATTAATACATCCTCACCGCCCATGCAAAAAAAAAAAAAAAAAAAAACAATTAGCCTGTTTGCCATGTATATATTCATATCTTATTGCCTGAGTCATGAGAATATATATATATATATTTTCATCAAGACTAATTAATTAAATATTTTTATTTATGTTTTAAACATATTATTTATATCTAGACTATAGTATTCACGTAAATATTTTCTTGACAACACACACAAAAATCCACTTATCTTAAATGAAAACAATACATCTATTGTTTAATTTTTAATGCAATGAGATAGCACTTTAAATGCGTCTTCTTAATAGCAACTGGGATGTGGTAAATGAAAAATAAAAAATAAAAAAATATATTATTTTGACTCTTTATGCTTGTTTTACATGCTTCAAAAGAAATACTAAATAAAATGTTAAAATATATTTTCTTTCCTACAAATATTATTCACGCATATCTCTCAAAAAAATCAAAACCAACAAAATAGAGTAAACAAAAAAATTAATTAATTAAATGCAGTAACATGAAAAAAAAACGACATCAAATTCATTAAGAAAAAATAAAATATTTATTTCTCTCACTCCTATACAATTGGTTTTTCAAATGGTTTTTTTTCATTGAAGTATACAATAAAAAAAATCATATTTATACTATTTAAAATGTTATTTTATCAATTAATTTGATTTTTTCCCTTTCTTTTTCTATGAAAATAAAACTTCATTTCATGGTAATGTTATATCTTCCTAATATTAGCCTCTCACAATTGATATATTCTTCATTGCTTTGATTTCATTTAGCTTGACTCTACATAATTTTTTTAACAAATTAAATTCATTGATTCCTTCTCTTCTTAGTTGAAGCCAATTCTTAATGGGGTGACCCTTTTTTTAATTCCCTTGTATTTTTACATATTTAAATAATATAATTTACCTATTTACACACAATTCTCACAATAATTTAAACAATTTCTTCACAAGTTCCAAACCTTTATTATGGTCTAATAATTTTATAACCAAAACAAGGTATCCTTTCAAGTTTTGTTTTTCATGTATATCAGTATCAATTTATCACACAACACTAATTCAATCATTTTACACAATTTTACATGTTGGTCTTTCATGTACAACTCATCAACACATCATTAGGAGTGCATGCAAATAATAAATTAAAACACCAAGATTGAAAACCTTATAGTCAATATTTCTTCTCTCTTCCTCCTTTCCTTAAAAACTTGTCACCTCCACACTCTAAAGCCCCAAAAAGTTTCTTGATTCCTAGTCAAAATTCCTCTCAAATTCCTTCTAATCTCTTAACTCTCTGTTATCTAGTATTTAATTTGATGTAATCTAGGAGAAAATCAAGTAATAATCACACAAACCCTTCTTTCCCTCTTTACTCTCTTGGTCAACCATGAATAAGGAAGTCATTCATGTATTTATATTATGAATTTTTTCTTACTTGCATAATAACTCCAAGTTTCTTAAATTCTCACTTTAAACCCTATTTTTTTTAACTCTTTACTTGATTCAACACCACTACAATCACTTTATGTTACTTAATTTCACCATTCTCTAATTAATTATATTTTATTAATTTGTCTTTCTTTTATTTTTTTATTTCTAAATCAATTTCTCTTTTTCATAGGTTAATCTTTACTTCTTCTTGTCTAAAATATTTTCTGATTTCATTATTGATTCTAATTTCTTTTTAATAAATCGCTAATCCAAGAGAATTCTGACTAAGGGTTTACATCTTCTCTCTCAAAGCTAAAGACTAAAAATGAATGAAATAAACTTTTAGGTCAAAATAAAAATTTTGAAAATGTGGGATTGGCCATATTTTATTTTTTTTTACATTTCGGTCTTCTATCTTCTAATTTAATATTTTGTTTATAATTTCAAGCCTAATTCTATTAAGCTATAAAAGGATTCAATTGCAATAAAAGAAGTTTGAAAACGAGAAACAAAAAAACATAAGGTGCTTTATTGTTTATATGAATGTTAAAGCACCTAAGGAAAAACCCCGATTCTATTCTATTATATGAATTATGAATCACCTCGAAAAAACCCCAGATCTTTTTGTATATAGTATAATAAGCAAAAAGAAATAACCTAAAAAATATTCCCCTCTTTCTTCAACCTATGTCACACTACCTCCACTCGTATTGTTTTCTCTCAGCCTCATTGAGAAGCCATCACCTAGCTCCTCCTACCATTGAAAACCAATAAACCAGACATTGTCCTCTCTCCACCAACACCCTAGTATAGAACAAACTCTCACTTAACCATAAGCCAATCGACCACCATTTATTATTATCCACTATAACTCAAACAAGCTAAACTCTTTCTCCTAACTAGATCTTCTTCACAAGAGTAACAATCATATATCTGACCTTTACTACCCCAAAAATTGATCAAGCTACCTTTATTGATTCACTCCTCCAAAAGCTCAAACCATTATAACCATATCTTTTTCCTTTTCCATAACCATTATACAATAGACTCATTCTCTAGCCAAAAGCTCCAATCATCATTGCCGATTCACAATGGCATATCATCCAAAACAAACCCCTACCTTTCCTCCACTTCAAAACTTTGTTTCCTTACTAATGATTAATAGAAGCAACAACCATAACTCATTCCACATAAATTATCTATGATTTCTCTAATAGTCTATACACAACCTGATCATGACTTAATTTCCCCCACCTGTATTTTAGCAACACCAGATAGTAGCTAGCATTATAGACATGATTCCATTTCTTCCCCTCAAATCCTCTTAGTCATCACTTCTCTTTTTTAAAACTATTCGCTCTTTTTTAAACCTTTTTTTTTAAGAAATTATATAAATAAATTTTTTTTTATTTTTTCAAGGAGTCGACCTATGAATGATATAACCTTTAAAAGAGTTAAGTTTCTAAGAAGTTGAAACTCTGTGTTTTTTACTCAAAAAATTAGCTTAAGTATGGTAAAACCCTTAAAAGGGTTTTGTATTTGTGAAGTTAAGACTTTGCTATATATATATATATATATATATATATATATATATATATATATATGAACATGTTCTTGTAAGTATTATCTGGTTGTTTAGGTTGAGTCTTATTACATGTTCCATCCCACTGTTGTAAGGAGATCTTGGACTAGGTCAATATGACCCTATAAAGGCTTGTTTTGTAAACGTTGTGACTTTTGAGCCTATTTTTTTTAAAAAAAAAAACTAGCTAAAAAAGATAGGTCTAAGCCCAATTTATCATTCTTCATCCTTTTAGATCCAACACATATATTTCTAAAAGAGAGGATTAGACCCTATAATTGGTTCTGGATCCCAAATCATTGTCTAAGGTTGTATAGTCTTTAGCCATTAGTAAGTAAACACTCACGTATTAGTGTAGGTAAATCCTTAGCGTATGAGTACAATACACATATTTAACATTAAAAACAAATACGAAATGGCTTGTCTCAAGTAGGATGCCTTAATATGATTTTATTCTTTTCTTTTTAGCACAGTTAACCCCGTACCTAAAAAACTTTGAAGACTAGTTAGGGTTTCTAATTACTATAAAATTAAGTAACAACTCATTTTCCTATTTAACCATTATAAATCCTAATCAACTCATTGTAATATTTTCTGTGATATAATAACAACTCCACTAGGAACTTTAAGATTAAGCTCTATTTGTTTAATTTTATGATAATATGTTGTTTATTATGTTTTGATACATGCTTTAAATGTTTATGCCATGATTATTTGTTTGAATTGATTAATATATGATTATTGTTTGTATTTTTTATTTTTATATTTTGTACAACATATTTTGTTTACCTGCATCTCATGCATTATTTTATTCTTCTTTTTTATGAATTTGATATTGAGTAATGCACACACTACACGACATTGTATTATAAACACATGAAACCTCATACTCCTATTAAAAGTCTGCAACGTCTAGATTAGTAGATAATGAGATTTTCTCATTCTATACTCTTTGCACCTTATAGACATCAAATCAACCTTTAGGGTTTTATCATATGAGCGATGAGAGACCTTTTAAGACCAATAGGTTAGCCAACTTACCTTTGCATATAATGGCTAGAATCCTCCATTAAAGTGTCTTCCTATATTGTCTTTAGACAAGCTTAATGTACATAAAATTTCATGAGACAGGTGACAAGATAATCAAGGTTGTAAAATATAGTCAAGAATAGTTCTAATAGAGTTTAAAGATTGGAAAAATAGAGGGGGGGATTGTTTGAATAGAGAATTTCAATGTAGATCTCTATTATTGGTGGAGTTGATAAACTCACACAAAAAGCAAGAAAAAATAGTGGAGATGTGTAAACTTAATGATAATATTTTATTGTGATTAAATAAGGAAATGAAGAGATTTTTAGAATTATCACAAATAAAAACTCCATTTTAAAATTGTGCCTCATCACTACTGATTAGTAACAACAACACCCACAACTTATTTCATAGATAGATGCCCTGACAGTCCTTACACAACCCGATCGCAATCTACTTTTATTTTCCTGATTCTCAATAATACTAAACTAGCATAACAACCATGATTCTTCCCCACCCCCCCCCCCCACCCTCAAATCATCTTAATCATCACTCCTCAACCTCAACATGAGTGACATCCCACCAAGAACAAGAACATCCCTTGTTCATTGTTGCTCCAATGGCTTCTTTTTAATTTTCCTTTATATCAAATCTTCAATTTAAGATTTTCTATCTTGTATTTGTGTGCTTAAAATTTTTTTATACAATGTAATTGGTTTGGTAGCAGATTAAGCAATGAGGGTTAATTTAGAGGAGAAGTGAGAATGGGTGGTTCAGTGGATGAAAAAAAAAAAAGTTTTTTAGAAAACGAGCTATCTAGATTTTGAATTGTTGTGCTTTAATTATGTATTTGTTTTTTAGGCTAATAATAGTTGTTTTTAGGTGGTGATATGCATATTCATTAATGTTTTTTTTTTGTTATACCATATATGGGGTATGCTAGGCTATTTTAATTTCTCCATAAAAATATGAAATTAATTTCAAAATATTAAACAAAGCTCGGTTTCTTTTATCAAAGAATCAACATTTAGATAGTATAATCTTTAAAAGGATTTTGTTATGGTGAAGTTGAATTTTGTTGTCTAAAAATATAACTTTGTTTTTTTTTTTTCAAAAAAATGTGTAAATAATTATTATTTTTACATTTGATATTTACATAAGAATCGACCAGTGGGTAGTATAATCTTCAAAATAATTCTATTCCTGTGAAGTTGAAACTTTGTGCTTTTTTTATATAAAAAAAATATTACTTTTTTGGTTGAAAAATTAACCCAGGCACAACAAAATATTTAACAGGGTAGGGTTCTATATTCGTGAAGTTAAAAACTTCAGTTTTTTCAAAAAAATATATAAATACTTTATTATAAATGTTATTTGGTAGTTTTTGTTTAGATCTTGTTACATGTTCCATTCCACCTTTGCAAGGATACTTGGATTGGGTGAACATGA
>Ga0325405_1004113_pt1 | contig 14896 bp, 7 predicted proteins | sample PopdelMetagenome_21_FD_205663 | JGI IMG/M metagenome (GOLD analysis project Ga0325405, IMG submission 205663) | Populus deltoides microbial communities from Bellville, Georgia, United States - Xylem-Control-R2 | ecosystem: Host-associated > Plants > Phyllosphere > Stem > Wood/Secondary xylem... | reverse complement strand
TTTAAACAAAGGGTTCAGAATCTCTATTCTTTACTGCATATTTATTTTCAGAGTATTTCTCTGTAATATTATTGTATTTTATCTTAAAAAGTCACTGATTTAATTATCGGAGAGTCTCTAAATTCACTGAAAAAAATCTTTTATAGGTATTAAGCACCCGACTACAGTTATTTTAATTAGAAAAAATGAATCAAATTGTTAGAATCAGGAGAATAACCAATTATCCAAACATAAATCTTGCCCCCAAGATACTTATATTTTCTGGGATATCATCAATTTATATACAATTCAAAACAATCTATTAGATATCAAAAAATATTACATAAAATAGCTTAATAATACATGACTATAAAAAAAGAAAAGTCATGCACTTCCATATTCAATGACTATCATGCCAGCGTTACTAGGTTCTCCAGAAGTGCAATTACTCACAAAACTGGGGATAAGAGCTAGAGAGCCAGTCCCTTCTTTTTCTTTTTCTTTTTCTGGTTATTTTTACTTGGTTGGAATAAGAAAATCGACCTTCAAATACGTCCAAAACCAGCCGATCATTGTCCTGCAGTTCCCACGTTGGAATTATGAGCATTTTAGCCGATGATAACCATAGCCATAAATAAGCTTATGGATGCTAGCCGGCATTAATTATTGTTTTTAGATGAACCAACGTCCTCTCTCTCTCACACACACTATTGACAAACACTGCGAATTTAGTCAAAATTTTCTTGAATATAAAAAAAATATTTAAAAGTTGCTAAGATTTTTTTCTTTATAAGGTAAAAAAAAATTCTAATCTACGTAATAGTTGACTTTACAAGTCCAAAAACAACTTAAAAACCCATAAAAATATTATTTGATTAAAAAATTTTAAAATGATATTTTTTTTAATATTAAGATAATATTTTTTATTAACTTGGAAAAACCTGGTTTAATATGTCAAATTCACGACCCGATTATGAAATTATAATAACCTCATAAAAAACAAATTATAAAGTTTAATTCTCAACCAACCCAATGTTGAAGGAAGAAATTGAAAAAATAAAAAAATATATATCTAAAAAAACAGCTTGAGTTAACCTGTCAAACCTACAACTTGAATCTTAAAATCTGGATAGCTCTGTAGAAAACAAATTGAAATAAATCATGAATTTTAATTCTCAATCAGCTCAATGATGAAGAATGAAATTGAAAAAATAAATCAATTAAAAAAACATAAAATACAACTCGAGTCAATTTGTCAATTTCATGATCTGGATCATGAGACCAACATAATCTCATAGAAAGAAAATAAATAAATAACTTCTTTAACTCGGGTTAACCTACCAAATGCGTGACTCTAGTCATGAGACTAATGTAACCCTATAAAGAGTAAATCAAAATAAATTATGAAGCTCAATCCTCAATCAATTCTGTCGAACCCAAAGTTACGATGAAATTTGTAAAAATTTTAATTAAAAAATGACACAAAAAATGAGTTAAGTCAACTCGTTAAGTATTATTCTCAGATTATGAGGCTGAGATAACCTAATAAAAAATAAATAAGAACAAATGATGAAGCTTAATTCTCAATCAAACACATTATTAAATGATAAAAGTGGGAAAAAAGTCAATTAAAAAAAACTAAGTCAACCGGGTTAACCTGTCAAACTCGCGACCTAGGTCATGAGACAAGACAACCCAATAAAAAGCAAATTCAATGTTGAAGTACTCGTGATTCGGGTCATGAGACCAAGATAACCTCTTAAAAAAATGACCCGATTTAACCTAGATAAAAATACCAAAACATGCGATCCTGATAATGAAACCAAAATATCCTTATAAAAAACAAATCAAAATAAATTATGAAACCTAATTTCCAATTGACCCAATGTTGAATGATGGAATTTGAAAAACTTCAATTAAAAAAGAACACAAAAATGACCCGAGTCAACTCGGATTAACTTGTTAAGCACTATTCTTGAATCATGAAGTCAAAATAACATAATATAAAGTAACAAAACAAATTATCAAACCTAATTCTCAATTAACTCAATATTAAAGAATGTGATTGTTAAAAAAAAGTTAATTAACAAAGAAATAACTGAGTTAACCGGAAAATTCATGATTCGTATATAGAATAAAATAACATAATAAAAAATAAATTTAATATTAAAAAATAATTTATTTTAAAAAAACAATGATTAAAAAAAATCATAGGTGAGGCGGTAACACTTCCTTTTTCAGCTTTTTGTCAATATATGGTTGGAGTCGAGACAGCCCACACCTAAGAAATAGACGGCCCGCCATAAAAATAATATGCAGTTATACCCTATAACTCGAAGACAAGTTCAACAGATACAAACACACAGAGCTTTAATAACAATCATCCAAATGATGGATACTGTTGAATGCCTCATTTTTTTCTTTTTAAATGTGTTTTGTAAAGGTTAACTCCTTGTTTTTCTCTGTGGGCTGGTTTCAGATTGATACATTCAAGCCCAACTACTGTGCCTCTGAGATTTTTCAAAGACACAGACGGGTTCATATGGGATTGAATTAGCTGCTTATAAAACCTAACTGTTGTCTAGAATCACTCGTGTTAAATGTTTCGACTACTCTATTAAAATAGTTTTAAAAAGAGAGGAAATTGTTTTCGAAATCAGTGTTTCTGGTTAATTCCAGAGGCATGTAGAAATTGCCTCGGACAGGACCCTCTCTTGTTTTATCCACGTCAAGTTAGCTCTCTTCGTGATCTCGGGACTTCTTGGATAAATAGAAAATTCTTTTTTTTTTCTTTCTCTTTTGATGATAAGAATGGGACTTGATCCAAAGCCCTCACAGTCTCTTCTGTGATCGAGTATTGCCTCAAAACCATCACAGCTCTCGGATTCCCCAACACGAACACATGAGGATAGTAGATTGGACCAAAGGGTGGCAAGAGGGGTGGCGTCCCAGAAGGGAATGTTTTGTGTGATTGGCTCCTGTGGTTTAATTTCTGATCTGTAGCTACATAAACAATGCCCAGATCCTCTTGGTTTCTCTGCTCCCAATGCTCGAGCTTGCATGTGCTACTGTCGCCTGAGAGGGAGAACACCCATGAAACACATGCCGGAGAATTGAACAAAATTCGATGGCTTTGGTCACATTTCAGCCTCCTCATGTGAAGGCCAGGCAATCCAAGAACATGCTTATCAAATGAGGTCTGCCTCTCAGTCAAACAGCATAAAGACGGATCTCTCTGGCCCCATATATCACACCCCTTCGTTGCTCATGTCCATGTTGTAAATTATGCCGTGGTTTTAAACATATGTTTATAAGCTTGTCAATTCTTGAATTTTTGAACTTGTGGAGGGCCATTCTCGGGGCTTAAATGCGGATAGGCAATTGTTCGTAGGTCCGCTCTCATGCCAAATTAGAGCGTGGAGTAAAATATATGTTACTTCTATGCAAATCAAAGCTGTGTGACTGATTTGAAGATAAATTGAACGATAAAAGTAACCGAGCAGCGTTATTGATGAGTTAACGAGTATTATTTCATGCCGACATGGATACAGTGGATTGAGTTTTGCTTCAATTTAATTGTTTTTTACATGAACGGATTGGATATATCAGCATGGATTAAAATTTTTAAATATTATAAATATTCAGAAGTTGTATATATTAATTCTCTTCTTCTTCGACGATCTTAAAAAAATATCAAGTTATAACAGTTAGAACTAGATAAAATACCTAAAATACATTTATTATAAATAACATAAAAAATATCATAATTTTCATATAAAAACAAAACAAAACAAAACAAAACAAAAATAATAATCAAATATTTTATTAAACAATTAGGATGTAATATGATATAAAAACAGATTAACAAGAAGAGACTATAAAGTACTTTTAGATTCATCATTTGGTTAAAAAAATTAAAGTTTAATCTAGAATCTAGAATTTTTATTTATTTTCTTATAGTTTTTTGGTTGCCAAATAAAAAGATATGAATTGTAAAATACACTAACACTTTTTCGTATCAAATTTTAAGAGTAATAATTATAATTTATGTGAAAATAGGAAAGAGAAAGAAAAGAATAGATTAAGAGAACAAGCAATGGTTGTGGGTGTGAAAAAAAAAAGAAAAATAAAAAAAAGAGGGATGAAAAATTATTATTTATATTAAAAATTTGATTACTTATATTATGTTATGCGAGTTGGACTGAGTTGAGTAAATTTTAAAAATTTCAACCAGTATTGAATTTATAATATTTATTTTTTAAATTTTTTAACTTATTATTATTTGTAACATTTAATTTTAACGGGTCGAGTTAAATAATACAAATATTATAAACGCGGACACCCCTGCTATTTATGCTGCCATACAACAGTATCGAGTCAATCAAACGAAGCCGTTTGGCACTTATGAAAAAGAATGGTTATTTTTCTCTTTGCCAACCCTGTTTTGTCAAAACAATATGAATACGTTGTAAAGTTTACTAATCACGCAATAAATAAATAAAATAAATTTTTATGCTTAGAAGAATATGATTTTATTTTAAAAAATAAAATAAACTAAAGGAGTACTTAAATTAATTTTTTTACAAAACGAGGGTTATAATTTAGGGTCTTTAAGGTTTTTTTTTTTTACAAGTGAAGTTTTGACTATCTTGACATCGAATTTGAATGCTCTTCACTTAGAATGAAGTGAGGGAAAAATAAATAAAGAGTTAAATTGTTATTATTTTTATTATAAAGTAGATCATGTTCATTTAAATCAAATATCATAATTTAGATTTAATGAATATAATGATTATATTTTTAAAAATATATATAAGATAAATTCAATCCACATCTTGATAAAAAAATAAAAATAAATACCATTTCTCTAAGAATTAATGACAAAATTGAAACTCGTAACCAAAAGAGTTAACCAGTTTTCTATTATAAGTGTTTGATATTGTGGTGTAATGTATTTTTTAAAAGTGTTTTTAATTGAAAATATATCAAAATAATATTTTTTTGTAATTTTATATATATATTAACATATTAATACTAAAAAAAATTTAAAAAAATATATTGAAAAATAGAAATTATCACATTTGTGGTCATTAACATAAATTAAGGTTGCGTTTGGGAACGCGGTGAAAATTGTGTTTTTTAAAATTTTAATTTTTTTTAAATTATTTTTTTTATATTTTCAAATCGTTTTGATGTGCTGTTGTCAAATATATTTTTTTTAAAATAAAAAAACTTTATTTTGATACATTTCTAAGTGAAAAATACTTTGAACCACAAACCACTACCACAATTCCAAACATGCATAAATCTCGTAGAAAAACCACTATAACTTAAGAGAGAAATCACTATTCATTAAAATAATAGAGTGACAAATTTGACCTTCTCACCCAAAATACAAAGCTTTTTATAAGAGGTAATCAATCTTTTTAAGGGATTTATAAGTCATTATTTATTTAATTGGAAGTAGCTTAACCTTTTCTTACTTTTTAGCACATTAGAACTATTTAAATGCCCTTTACCTGGGTCCGGGTTTAGGGGCTCATTGAACTTTTTATTTTTATACTAATAGTATAGTGACTATATAGTCCTTAGAATTTAATTTTTTTTAACCTTCTCTTCTAGGGCTTATTGGTATTTCATCTTTATTTTTTCATAATTTTCCTATAGTTTCAAGGGTGAATTGGTATTTTTATCCTTTTCCCCTCTCTCCACCTCAATTATTGTAATGCTCCTATAAAAAATCACAATAACCTTTCAATTTATTTTTTCTTGAGATTTAGTCTTTTTAATTTTAATTGCAATTCTTTTATCTCAATTAATTATTTCAAATTGAAAATTATTTTCATTTTCATCCCCCTTTAATTTTTTCATCACCTCCATCTTTTTCTTTTTCATCCTCCATCTTTTTCTTTTTCCTATGAAGTTTAATCCATATTCTTTTGATTGTTGTTTTCTTTTTGTTTGTTTTGACAACTTTTTGAATATATTCTTTTTTATTTCATGATTCAATATTAAATTTGCTAATAATTAGACTTTTTTTATTGAACTCAGTATACAATTTCATGCATTGCAAATCTAGAAGATTAACCCAGGTATAGAAGACTCGATCGAGTTCGCTTAGCTTTTCATATCATTAAATTAGAGTTATCTTTTTTATATTATTAAAATAACCAAACTTATTAAATCACTTAACTTAGTGATCTGAGTTTATGATTTTTTTTTAATTTCATCATTCAATGTTAAATTAGTTAGAAGTCGGACTTTTTTGTTGAACCTGAGTCTAAGATTTCACGGACTTTGAATTTAAGAGATTAACCCATTCTTAGAAGATTCACTTAGAATTGCCTGATTTTTCATATTATTAAATTACAATTGCTTTTTTTACATGTTATTAAATTAAATGATCTTATGAAATGCAAGTGACTCAATGATCCAAGTCTCAATCTTTTTATTTTTTTAGAAACACTTATATTGCCTTGACTTTTTTATTTTATTTTCACATTCGGTTAAAATTCTTTTACCCTACGGGTAGTGCCAACCACCAATCTAGATTTTCTTGAGTTATTTTTTGGGTTTTTTTAGATTTAGATATTTTTTTAGCTTTTATTATTTGAATCATCACGATTGACCTTTTTAATTTGTTTTGTATGAATTCTATGAGGTTATTATATTCTCCTGTCTTCAATAATCAGTTTTTCAGATTTATCATTGTTTACCGAGATGAATTCAATGTTCCTTCATCTTAAGATTTTTTTAAAAAACAATATATTATATAATTATGTAGATCATTATTTTAAAAGTTTTTTTTAATCAGTATATATCAAATTTTTAACTTTCTAATATCTTTATATTTTTTAAAAGACTAAAAAATAAATCACGGGTAAAAAAAGAGAGTAAAAACTACAACATAAAAAGACGTTCGATTGCCACGTCCTTTGGCTACATATCTTATCTATGTAATCAATGGAGGCTGAGCTATAAATTCTTGTAATTTTCAATATCTTCTCGGCAACCAAGCAAAGCATAGGGCTGAATCTACGAATCAATTAGTCTGTCTCAATTATGCTGGGGGGTCACTAGAGAGTATAATTGCCGTGCAGCCTGTTCAGGTGATAAATGAATTCAAGCTAGCTACCTAGTTGGTAGATAGGAAAAATCTCTCCATATTTGCTTTATTGTTTCACTAGCCCTACCTTGTCTTTCCTTGATGTGATTGCAATATTTCTTGAGAAGATATCGAGATTAATTGTAAGTTTCTTGATAGTTTTTGGTTGGGTTGGTTTTAATTAAAAAAAATAATTAAATTGAAATGTTTTATTTTTTAAAATTTAAATTGTTTGGTTTCGGTTCGATTTTTTAGAATAAAAATCAGTTTGATTTGATTTTTTTGATTTGACTCGTTTTTCTCTAGTTTGACTCGTTTTTTCTGATTTTTTTGTTTGGGTTTTGTTTGGTTTTTTCGGTTTCACGCTTATAAAACCGAAACCAAACCAAACTAGTCAGTTTTTTTATAATTTTAATCTGTTTAATTAGATTTTTTTTACCGTTTGATTTTTTTAATTATTTTTTTTGATTTTCTGATTTTAATCAGTTTTTTAGTTTTTTTTATTTTCTCCTGGTTTTCAGTTTTTTTACTTTCTCATGGTTTCTTGCTCTCAAAAATTTTAAAACTAGATGATGATTCTAAAATGCTCAAGTAGTTTTACCTTAGCAAGCAAATGAGATTTGCTCTTCTTCCACAAGCTAACGCTTCCCCGTCTCCAATAATGTTCCTGCTTTGACTTGAAACTCCTTTTGTTTCAGTTCATTGAATATCCATCCTCAGATGTCACGTGATACACTGCTAAGATCACTTGCCCAATATTTCCTCCCATGTCTCTGTCATATGCTCCACATTCATCTTTTCTTTTTTCGTCCAACATTAATCTTTTCTTTTTTTCGTTAGCAACTGATAAATTCAAATAAAATATATCTACTTTTTTTTTCAAAATAAACCTAACACCTAAATAATTTCAAACAACACTTTTAAGCTTATGTTACCAAACCAGAACCCAATATATAGCTAAGCCTCAAGAGAAATGAGCTCGAACATGTAGCTCGAGTCCTTGCTAGGCGTTCACTCTAGCACTCCTGTGAGCTTGAATTTTTGCACTTGAATCTAACATGTTTGGATTTAGACAATGTGTTTGAATTTATTTTTCATGTCTAATAGGATTGGACACTTTATTTGAGCCAACATTTGCCAGAGAATTTTTCCGGAACCCCATGCAGATCCCTCAATATTTTATACTGATTCAATATGTATTATTTTGAGTAGAATATAACTGAAAAATCTCCCCCATACTTGGCAATTGGGTCACCTCAAGATGTACAATCCTAAAAAAAAATGTAATTTTGTTTTTGAAATAAAAATATTGTATCTTTGACATACATTTTTTGTTTACAGATCTTCTTGTAGTATCAGACTGATACATTTTGCAGGTGATGTCTAAACGCCTTTCACCGATTTGCTAGGAGTTGATCTGAGATCCTTCATTCTCCAGGTGATGTTTAAAGGCTTCTCACTAATTTATCATGAATTTATTTAGGATCCCCCATTATCTAGGTGATGTATAAGGACCTTTCATCAATACGTCAGGGGATGATCTCAGACCTTTCATTCTCTAGTGTAGTATTGAATGGGCACATTCTCCAGGTGATGCCAAAGAGCCTTTCACCAATTCACTAGAAATTGATCTTGGATCTCCCGCCTCTTTAATGCAGTCTTAGACTGACATCACTCTCTAGTGTAGGGCTCTCAGGTCCCATACCATCCCAAGGAAGTCACATACCTCTCATACACCATTAACCACTCTTCAGTTGGGGGCTTTTAAACCCTCACATCATCACAATGGAGGCTATAGACCTCTAAGGAGCTCTCCCCCACACTATCATCAGAGAGGCTATAAACCTTCTATTTTTTTGGTGAGATCTTTCTTCAATTGAAGGCTTTCATGTCTCATGTCATTTTAGGGAGGTCACATACCCCCACACTCAAAAAGATGAACTTGGTTTTCCTAGTGCAATAAAACTACTCTCCATGGATCCTTCCCTTCCACCTCTTAGAAACTTTTTTAAGTATAGGTGTTGACATGAGTTCGCTCCCCTTAACCTTTTAAAAGTTTTTCTAAGTATGGTCGTTGCTATGGGTCACCCTCCTTAAGTTCCCCCAAGTTTTTAAAATATTTTCCAAGTATAAGCTCACCCTCCATTGTTTTCCACTAGCCACTTAAAATATTTTTCAAGTATGAGCTACTTTTCTATAAGTATCCTTTGACCTCTTAGAAAAATATTCTAAGTATGAAGTCTTTTATATCTCACATCATCATCATAAGAATTTTTCTAAGTATCTATATACTTACAAATTTCTTCAAACATGGTACACACCCATACACACGAACTCTCCAGTTTATTACCCAAAGGTTTTAACCCATTTTCTTATATAAATAGAATTCAACAAACTCGCCATGGTAATCGAGTATTTTTACAAGTTTTTACGAGTTAATACCATAAAGACTTGAGGAGCTACTGATAGATCCAAATAGAATGAACCCAAAACCCCTTAAAAATGAACATAAAAACACCCTTTGGGCTCGGGTTACCAAGCCCGAGCCCAACACCAAAGGAGTATGGGCTTAAGTGTGATAGATCAAACTCATGTTGGGCACACACCCAACATCTTTGGTGTTGGGTGTGCACCTCAGTATTCTTGTGGATCGGGCTTCCACACTTGAGCCCAACATGTTTGGTTCCAAATAGCACGTTTGGATTCATTTCTCTTATTTAATGAGCCCGGACACTTTGTCCAGGCCCAACACTTGTTAGAGAACTTTTCAGGACCCTGTGCAAATCCTTTATTATTTTATACTAATCTAATAAGTATTTTTTTTAGTAGAATACAACTCAAAATGTCACAAGTGTGAGATCACACTTTAGCCACTCCTCTGCATAAAAGGACAAGACTCATACACTATAAATACACCATGAATTCTTCAAGCCAAATATTCATAATCTCTTTATTCCTAATATTTTTAGTATATATATTTTCAGAGTCTATTTTTCTAAAATATCATCATACCCTACAAAGTTACTGCTTTTACTATCAGAGAGTCCATGTCCATTAAAAGGGATTTTTTTATAGGCATCACCTACTACTATCACAGCTACTAGCCACCTTCGCTTACCAAGCATTACCTGCTATTACCAACCATCTTGGCTTTCCATGTCAAGTCGTTAAACACTTTAGCTAAGAAGAATATATCAGATTGTTTGAACTAAGAGATTAATCAATTATCCAATACATCAACTTTATTTTTAAGCATCTTGAATTTTGGGACTCGTCAACAACTTATATCAAATAATCATTTCTATCTCCATTTTAGCTATATGCATACATATAATTTAATGCATAGCTTATTCTTATAGTGCAATACATATTTTATATCACACATTACAATTTTGAATAAGTTCAACTGAAAATTATAACTTTTTTTATATTTACTTTCTTAAAATACAACCATAAAAAAACTATTATAATGTCAAGCACACACTGAGTATCTTTTGCTTTCCATTTTTCTCCTAAAATCTTAATTTCAAAATCTAAGAACTATGCATTATCCATTTTTTTCCATTTAAAATTGTTTAAATAAGTTTAGAATTTCTTACCCGACAATAAAATGAATTTCGAAAGCTAACCAGTCAAGGTTTTTCCACCCCTTTAGATTTTTTTTCTCATTGCCATGAGTTACAGCCCTGATTTCTACTCTCCCTCACTTTGTTTCCACTTAAATCTTTTTGATGCATTAGTTGGTGTCTCACACTTCCTAACTAATAAATCTTATCCGATTTCTATTTTTCTCCTAAGGATTTTTAATGTTTGTCTCTCACAATTCTTTTCTCTCTTTATCTTGTTTATTTCTAGTTCTACTGGTAATTTAAGGAAGAAGAAAAGGCTGACTTTTCCAGCTTATAAGTTCAATCGACTATTTTACCTTTAATAAGCCCTTTTAAATTTATGTTTGACTGTCAATATTTTTGCATAGCCTTCCTAAACTTTAATTGTCCTAAAGTTTTACCCTACCATAAATCAATATGTTATAATACTCCTCATAAAATTTGAGCTTGATCTAATAGTCAAATTGAAAGTTATACTCGATAACATAGAACTGATTAAGAGGTGATTTTACACTAAAAATCTAAGCTTCTAGTTTCACTATTCTATATATCATATTAATTATTACAATAAATCCTTATGATCATCCTCTTATTCCAAAATATATTTATTTAATTTTTTTGCTTTTAGGTTCATTTATGGCTTATTACCGTTTCATAATACCGTTATTAATTTTTAACCAATATTTCCACTAACATTTTTTTTTTATATTAATTTGTATGCTATTCGTTTTATTCTCATTTTTTCAAGGTTTATAAATATTTATGGTGCCAAACTAGTATCCCCACTAGTTCCCTCCACCATAAAGCTATCTTAGTTCACAAAGGCTCTATTTTTCGATCCTACATTGTTTCGCAGTATTGTTGGCTCACTTCAATATCTATCATTCACTCATCTTAATATTTCCTATACTGTTAGTATAGTATGTCAATTCATGCATTCTCTCACAACTAATCGCTGGAGTGATGTTACACAGATCTTATGCTATCTTAAAAACATAGTGTATCATGGTTTACTTCTCACACGAATCAACTTATCTCAACTACAAGCCTTTTCTGATGTAGATTGGGTTAGTTCTACTGATGATAGATGGTATACAACTTATCTCAACTACAAGCCTTTTCTGATGTAGATTGGGCTAGTTTTACTGATGATAGATGGTATACTAATGGTTATTGCATCTTTCTTGGATCAAATCTCATTTCTTGAAACCCCTACAAGTAGGCAACTATTTCTCACAACAACACTAAAATTGAATATCATATTGTTGTCAACACCACTGTATAACTTCTATAGATATAATCTTTATTATGAAAAATTGGTTTTCCCCTCTTCTCATCATTTACCCTATGGTGCAACAACATTAAAACCACCTTTCTGATTGCTAACCCAATGTTTTATACACGAACAAAACATATTGAAATTGATTTTCACTTTTTCTATGATTTAGTAGCTTCTAATGCTCTATATGTTAAGTTCATCCCATCACGTGATCAACTTGTAGATACCTTCACTTTTCTAATCTCAAGTTCAATCATCTGTGAAGCACTTTCAACGTTTGTGAACTCTCGTTGCGATTGCGAAGGACTCTAAAACAATAATTATAAAACTTGGCTTGGCCCTACGGGTTATCCTGGGTGACCCGAGCCTTGACTAGGTCTCAAACCATAAAACCTAATGATGAAATTGACCTGGTCAAACTCGGGTGACCGCTGAGTCAATCCAAAACTCAGGTGACCTGGTGTAACCGAGGTAAGACCTGATTTTTTTTAATAAACCTAGAAAATGTAAAATTATTTGTTGATTACTTAGCCTCGTATTTTTTTATAGCCTACATTAACATGGATTATTTCTTAATTTTTTGATGTCGGATAACTATACTAAACTTTATGCCTCACGTTTCTTTTTTATAGCCTGCATGTACATGAATTATTTTTTAATTTCTCGATGTGGGATAACTATATATAGCCTTTATCTACATAAATTGTTTCTTAACTTTTCGACATGAGATAACTATATTATACTATAATATACTTCGTATTTCTTATTTATAATCTACATCCACATGAATTATTTTTTATTTTTTCAATGTGAGATAACTCTATATAGCATACATTCACATGAATTGTTTCTTAACCTTTTGATGTGGGATAGCTATACTATACTTCATGCCTCATATTTTTTTTTCTATAGTTTATATTCATATGAATTATTTTTTAACTTTTCAAAGTTCGATAATTATATTATACTTCATATCCTATTTTTTTTAATTTACATTTATATATATTCTTTTAATATGAGATATTAAAACTTCTAACATAATTTTTTTTTATTTTTTAAGGTGAATTCAGTACTCAATCCTTTTACCCTGTCAACCGCCAGGCTGAGTATAATAATAATGGTTAAGTCATCATATATTTCTCAGCAATCATGTACTAATTCAACACCTCATTCAGCAGAAAACCACAGCAGCAGATACAGCCAATAATCATGCACAATTCAAATCAAAACAACTTGCTGAATCAACAGTCAATCCATTTGAAGATACTGCGGAAATAGTGAGATTGAATGATTCATCAGAGTTTAAACCTAAAATCACAAATCTTGGAAAATAAAATTCTTTTTTTAATTTAACTCAGGTTTGACGGGTTAATATAAATTAATCAGAAAGTAATATAAACAAGTGAAAGAAGAGCCTATTTGGCTACGAGATAGAGATTGTATTTCTTCAAAAACACATTGAACTTGTGTTTGGTTAAGAAAAACAAACTATTTACTGTATGTAGATCTCTCAATTTAATGCGTCCGAGACGCAGGGAAATGAAAAGCAGCAAATTGTTGCTTTTTGCAGGTCCAAACTGAGGCAAAGCTGTTATGAAAGTTCTTGAGTTTTCCTGTTTTGCTGACATGGATCTAAACCTTTACTTTTATCTAGTTTCAAGTTTCAACCTTTAGTAATTGTTTTTTTTTATCTTGATAGTGGCTTAGTTTATCCTTCTCCTGCAATGAAAGATAAGATTGCCTGGAAGCTGGCAGCTGATAATCAATAATATTGCTAAACAGTTTTTTTTTTGAAATAGTTTTTTTTTAAATCAGTGTAGTTAATCGATTTCACTCGCATTATTCACGTGAATATGAACAATAATTTTTTTTTGTTTTTTTTAAAATTAGTTTAAGGATAATTAAACTTACTCGTACTGTAATTTTAATTTTATTCTTGATAATATTTTATCTAATTTTGTAGTTCTTGTCGGATGAATTTTATATGTAATGGAATTGTAGATAGTTTTTTATTAAAGTAATTTTTTTATATATAAAGTGTGATTTATTTCATGATATAATAGCAATATTAAATCCACAATATTTAAATAAAAAACCATCAATATTAATATTTTTTAAAATTATTTTATAACCACAATTTCAAAAGCATTCTTAACCAAGCACATTAAAACTATTTTTTTTTTATCTCAATTTCAACCACAGTTTTAATCAAACACTTATTTTTTCAAACCAACCTCAATTAAAAATACTTTTTATAAAACAATTTTTTTAAATTATAACTACAATAATTATCATAATACCATGCAGAGAGATACTCGTATATGAATGGAAGCTGTTTTTGTTTGTTTATTAGATGTCTGAACTCTGACCCTGCAGGTCTGAAGACCTCCCATCCCATGTGCTTATCCCATGTGGGCGTGGCCTAGGGCTAGACCTGAATCCTTATCATTGCTTCTCTTCTCTCTCTTATTAAATTACTTTCCACCAGCAGTTAAATTCTACGGGTACACAAGCTTTATTTAAAAGTGTTTAAAACTTTAAATGTCAATTTCAATCTATTTTTTATTTTTAAATTATAATAATAAGTTGATATTAAAAATAAAATTTAAAAATTAAAAAAATATTTTGATAATTTTCTACCAACAAAACACTTTATAAAATAATTGCTATCATATTTCTAACAACAAAATTCTCAGTTTTTTAATAATTTACAAAAATTCTGCTATATTTAAAAATGCATAATGTATTTTTATAATTTTTTAATAATTAATATTAGCACATTTAAATTATAAAAAAAATTATAAAAAGCAATAATTTAATATTTTTTGAAATAAAAAATAAATACAAGAACATTATAAAAAACAGAAGTTAACGTGACACCAAACAAATCATTTCTCTTTTAATATTTTATAATTCAACCACAGC
>Ga0325405_1004112_pt1 | contig 14896 bp, 6 predicted proteins | sample PopdelMetagenome_21_FD_205663 | JGI IMG/M metagenome (GOLD analysis project Ga0325405, IMG submission 205663) | Populus deltoides microbial communities from Bellville, Georgia, United States - Xylem-Control-R2 | ecosystem: Host-associated > Plants > Phyllosphere > Stem > Wood/Secondary xylem... | reverse complement strand
AAGAAGAAGAAGAAGATTTGTATTCATATATATCGTGGATTTATCTAAAAAAAAAAGGGATGACAAAGGTAATCAAAATCGATGGTTGACTATTCAAGCTGAGCTTGAATAGTTAAGATTTTTTAGTTAAAAAATTATTATGATTCAATTATGATTAATATAATCGAATTATATATTGATTTTTCATTATGGTTATAAATATAGTTTTCATGATAAAGAAAATAATATATATTTTTTATATTTAGTTTTGAAAAATCACAATCATGTCAATATTGATTATAAAAAACTAGTCAAATAATTAAATCATGTTATTGAGACATTTTTCCATGTTGGAACAACCTATATATGATTGTTATTATCATGTACGGATATTCTTATATATATATATATAAACTAAAGTGGAAATGGAAGTCATTGGCTATGGAATTATTTTACTATTCACTGTAACAAGGTATTTTCATCTTTTTATACTACACATTAATCATTATAAGTTTGTTTGGTGGTATTTTCATCTTTTCTAGATTTTAATGATAAAATGACCAAAATACCTTAAAAAAAAAACTAACATTATCGAGTAGGGGTATATAAGTCTTATCCTTTTTTATATACAAATTAAATTACAAATATGCCCTTGGAGCAAAAGAAATAATCCACAGAATTAAGGGCGTTTGGATCTTTTTATCTTGGGTTTTTTTTGCAATTATTGATTTGATCAAGGATAATAATATCATTTCACATTTAATTACTATTACTTTAATTAAAAAAATCGTTGGTGCATGTTATACAAGCACCATCGCATGGGAGGTGCCTCCCATTGGTGAAGAATATTCTTTCGTTGTCTCATTTGATTTTTTTTCATGTCTTTTCTCTTTTTTAGTGGGATATGTGAGCTTACAGTGGCTAATTTATCTCCAATAAGCCTTCCTTTCTTTTTTCATTTCTCTCTCCTACCCTAAAAAATGAAATCTAGTTCTCAATGTTATTGGTGTTTCAAATTTAGTCCTTCTAATTTTGATTTTTGATTTTGGTCAATTTCCCCTCTATTAAAGTTTTATTTATTTTTAATTCTAATTTATCATACATAATGTTTTCCAATTTGATCATTTTATTTTTTTTATTTTTTTTCTCTTTTATTGAAGTTTTTATGTATTTCAATTCCATCTATCATATCAAGTTTATGATTTTTTTTAATAGTGGTGGTGGTGGTGGTGGTAATAATAGTAGTAATAGTAATAATAATGTTAATAGATGATGATAATAGTAATAATAATTGTTCTAATAATAATTACCATTTGCATTACTACTACTACTACTACTATATAGTAATAGTAATAATAACAATAACAATAATAGTAATAGTTGTGATAATAGTAATACTAATTGTAATAGCAATAATGATAGTAATAATAGTGATAATTCATCTTTCAGTGTTAGATTTGTTAAGGATTGAGTTTCATTATTTTTCCATGTATGGTGGTTCCGATCTAATGACTTGGTTGCGGTTTGAAAAGTTGATGTGGCCTAACGTTCTATTTTTTGCCTTATTGTTTTTTTTTTTTGATTTCATCATTTAACATTAGCTTTTTAAATAAAAAACATTTGTGGTTTTCTTAATTTTTTTTATATTGGATTAACCCAATCTCTTTACTTGGACTATATGTTTTGCAGGTTAACATGAGTTGACTCGTCCATTATTACTTACATATCTATCACACTACCTCATATTGACTTGATCTTAGTATTTTTTTTGTCTATTTCTTTTTCAATTACATACTTTTTCTAGGTTATCATGGTTTTTTTTTTAAATTTTGTACATTTATTATTATTGTCAAATTTTTATCGTCTAATTAAAATAAAATCAACTTAGTAAACCCAATCAAGATTATAACTCAAGTCATTTATTTTTTATTTATCTAAAACGTGTTTACAGTGTTTAAACATCATTTTTTCTACAGAGAAAAATACAAACCTACAACATATAATGTACTAGTATCTAGTATTTTTCTATTGTTAATGTTCTTGTTGATATTTGTTAAATTTTGTTCACTTAGATTTCTTTAATTGTCAATATCAAATAAATAAATAAAAATGGATGGTTAATTGGATGAATAACTATAAAACATCAAATTACATTACTTGTTTTGTTTTAAATTATTATTGGTATGTCATGTTATTCTATCAATAGTCTATTTATAATATTTTTCACTCTAGTATTAGTAAATATTACGAATTTATTTATCTTGATTAATTTTAAGTTGAGTTCTAAAATAGACATCGTATCAACACAACTGACAAAATTAGGTTTCAACCCTTTAATTCAAAATTAGGCACAAGAATAGGTTTCAGCCCTTTTATTCAAAACTCTTGTTCACTCTTTTTTTATTATTATTATTATTTTATTTTTATCTATTTCCCTACGTTTTAAAGGCTATAACCCTAGTATTTGAGAATTATAATTTTTATTCACGCTATACATTACACCACAAATTAACTCCAAATCCTTGGAAGTATTTGTAAACGTGACGGAAATCATATTTTTTTAAATTTTAAATTTTATTTTTATTTAAAATAAATTTTTTTTATGTATGTACTCATGTGAAAATTGATTTTTTTTAAATAAAAATTTTTTATTTTAATATATTTCTAAACTAAAAATACTTTAAATCACTATTGCTACTACAATTTCAAACAAAATATTAAATCCTCAGTGTAACCACAAAGATTTTGGATTGATTTTCTCATCCGGGAAGCTTGGAGGTATGCTTTTTTTTTTTTAATCCATTTAGCAAGACAGAGAGCTCGCTTTTCGGGAGGACTGAAGTTGAACGAGAACGGCTGTCGAGGAAAAGAACGGCCACCTCTTTTTAAGAGAATAGACCTAGAACATATGTTGGACACGAGGAGATTTTGAAGTGGCCGACATGGAATCTAACATGTGTTATTTGGACATTTTCACAGGTTTTTAGCTCCTTGTTTCCAATCCGGACAATAGAGTTGTTAAAACTGGAGTTTTGAATTTTTCACTTTCTATCATAGTTGTCACCCCCCTTAGCGCATGTTTGGTTATTTTTATTTAAAAAATATATTGCCATTATTTTTTAAAGATTTTTTATTTAATTTTTATATTAGTACGTCAAAGTTATAAAAATCACTAATTTATATATTTTAAAATATAACATATTTTTAAAACACATAATACACAATATCAAACAAACATTTAATTCAAGAATGAGTCTTTTCATCATTTAAAAATTGTTCGAGAATATTGTAATAATTATTTTTTAAAATATTTTATATTTAAAAATATATTAAAATAATATATTTTTTATTTTTTAAAATTATTTTTAATATCAATACATTAAAACAATTTAAAAATATAAAACTTTTTTAAAACATAATTCCAAATACCGCATTAATCACCTCATCAACTTGTGATCTATCACCTCATCAACTTGTGAGCTATCGGGTTAACCTTGATCAACATTACTATTATTTTATTTATTGATATTATCCAACCAAGTTTAAACTAAATTTAACAAAGTCCACTGAGTCACTGGCTGAAAAGAAAACATTTATCAATATCTATCGCTTGAAATATGAAAACCAATTCCCATGGTGGAAAAAAAAAACCCGCACTTGAAAGATCCGGATGCACAACATTTCGAGGAGGAGAAAAAAATAAAATGAAAGCCACGATGAAGAGGATAAACTTATCAGACGCAAGATAAACTTGGTTAGATATTAGGATGTACACAATCAAAACAAATGGCATATCAACAAGTACACTACTAGTACTATCAGCACCCAAGAAAAAACCTTCTACTCAAAAAGGATCTGCAGCTCAACAACAATTCCAAATCTCAACAGCATTAAAAATTGGCACTGGATCATGCTAGCACCTTTCTCAACATCTCCAGATATTCGTGGGAGGAAATCCGCAAAAACAACAAAGCTTCTTCAACCATAATAACAACATAGCTTCCACCATTTATCTAACTGCAAGAAAAATTTCAGGCTTTTACTTCAACCCCTGGCTAACATCACATCCAAGTGGTCCAGACTACCATTGGATGAAGATCCTTCCAGCCCAAAAGCTTTCTTCCCATTCCTATCGCTGTAAAGATCTTCTTGTTTATATGGATGGTGCTTGTGGGCAACCTGATGCAGATGGAGCATCGCAATCATGCTAACTGTGAATAAAGCAGCATTGCCCAATAAGCCACCAACATGATCCAATTTGAGGGATTTCTTTGCAAATTCAAAACTCGAAAGGAGAACTTTGATCACTGTGTTAGGCCTCTTCCCTTCACGCCTAATCAGGTTCTCACCTAATGGGCTTGTAGGAGAACCATAAAGGTTTTCAGGGGAAACAAAGTGACTTGCATCATGTACATCCCCGACAAATGCCAGAGCTTCTTCAATTACTTTGTACTTCTTACCATGGTGTTCAGCCAATCTCATAGCCAGAATAATCCTGCTTTGTTCTAGTCGAGCAATTGCAGCATCTATCTCAGCCCGCTGATGTATTTGTACTGTCTGCATAACAGAAGAAATGACATAAATATCCAATGATGCATGAGTATGAAATGTGAAGCAAAGAGTTCTACCAGCATAAATTGAAGCATAAGAAACAAAAGTCAATATACTTGAGGGAGCATCACTATCAGCACCTAGAACAACTCAACCAAGCACTGCCCCAAACATTCTTCTCATTGTAGGAACAGATGACTTCCGTTTACTGTAATCAATCTTGCATGATTACCAGTTCTGACTCACTCAATTCTCTTTGAGACTACCAATTGAAGCTATGCTACCCCAAACATCAGCAGAGCTTATCTATCTAATTACAATAAGTCAGATATGTTTAGCCCCCCCCCAACTCCCCAGAATAACTGACCATTTGTGATCTGAAATGATTTCAGAAGGCTTTATTTGACCAGGCACTACTCAAAATAGTCCTTTTTGCCATTCAGATCTTCCTGGAGTTACCACTTCAACGCAGTCCTTAACGCTCACATCTTCTCCAGTGCCTCAATAGGTCCACTATATTCTTCTGACAGCACTTTGACCCACTCAGACCCTAAAAACTAGATTCACTTTTGCTGGACAATCGATGCACCATCGACAAAAGGGAACCTACTCCTTCATTGCAACCAGAAAACACAGAGCCGTGTCACGTTCTAACTATTTAGCATACCATCAAGGACAAAAGGGTCCTCTCCTCCACACTATCTCAAAGCAATCTTAACTGTAAAACAGTTGTATCCAAACAAGTTGTACTCTACTTCTAGTCTTATTGAGTCTAGAAGGAACCAACACAATAATTATCAGATGCGTCTCACTTTCTCCAGTCCTTTCACACAAGTTCAACTCATTAAGCACCCCACAATATCAAAGCATGTCAGCAATCCACAAGCCTTACAACCATCTATTTACAATTATAAAATAAAGAACACTCTTTTGCCTAAATTTGATTACGCTAGTCTGGTTCTCATAACAACCAATGCAGGCTAAATTAACAGGAAAACAAATATCAAAATCGAGTCGCAACCAAATTTATCAAACAAGCAAAATGATCAAAATCACTCAAATTAATAACAATAATTTCATGAATTCTCATAAAATTAATTACCAAACAATCAATAAATAGAAACCCTGGATTCAGATTTCTCTCCCTCCACCAATAATTTCACCAACCAATCATACCATACCCAAAAGAAACCCATCAAAAGAAAAAACCCCCAAAAAAACCTCACAAATTCCCTTCATTTCCGACAAATTACTCGAAACCAAATAAAACCCACCAAACCAAAAAATAATAATCCCATAGACCCAAAAACCAAACTCACATGAAAGAACTCCAATTGATCTTCAAGATTCTCGAGAGCAGTCCGAATAGAGTTAAGACTCTTAGCCTCTTGAATGGTCGACAAGTCGTTCCCATCAACTCGAAAATCCTTAAAAAAAACGAACCCAGATGCCCGATTGTTGCTGTTGCTGTTGCTGTCTTCAAATCCGACATCGCTTTCGTTGTTGAGCTTCTTGCTGGTGGTGGTGGTGGTGGTTTTGAGGGATTTGATTGAGTGGAGGAAGTGAGAGCGTGAAATTGAGTGAATAGCGTCGCTCAATTTGTCGTGTAAGTCCCATATTTTTTCTAGGACAGCTTCTATTTCTTCGAGCTCCATGTCCCATTTCATTTCATTAGAGAGAAGAAGAGAAGAAAAAGGGAAGCAGGTAATCGAGAGGGAAGGAGGTTTTTTACGTGCACTCCAATTTTGGGTGCACTTAAATTTTGTAGGGGGGAAATGATTTTTGGGTGGGTTGCGGTTAGATAGGGCCCATTTCTTTGTTTAATCAATTTTGACCATTGCCTCTAGTATAGTATAGTAAGAGTTATTTTTTAAATAATTCTTTATATTGAGATATATATTAGTAATTTTTTTATTTTTTTAAAATTATTTTTGAAATTAACACATCAAAATGATTCAAAACATATAAATCATATTAAAATTTTTTAAAAAAAATTTTAAAACGCGGTGCAAAAATGTTCTTAGCAAGTACTTTATTAAAAAAATAAAAAATAAATTTTTAAATGAAAATATTTTTAAAATATATATTTTAATGTAATATTAAATAGGCACTATGTATTTTTTTAAATATATTAAAATATTTTTTATTTTTAATATCAATGCATCAAAACTATAAAAAATCAATAAAAAATATTAATTTAATTTTTTAAAAATAAAACAGACTCAAAAAAAAAATTATTATATTTCCAAACACCAACTTAATCATTATTTTTTAAATTGTGGTGAGTATTTGTTGAGACGGTATGATTTATATTGGAAAATTAATTTTTTATTTTAAATTAAATTAAAATAAATGAAAAAAAACTTTTCAGTTTACTTTTAATTTGGTTTTATATTTAAGTTCAATTTGAATTAATGAACCTTAGTTGAGCTAATTTTTTACTGCTTTTGATTAACATTGTCTTTGTTTTATAAAAGTATCTTTAGTTTATAGTGAATTTTTTTAATTAGTTTGGTTCAATTTAATTTGCTTTTTTAAGTTTTTAAAATTTAAAACCACAATCAAACTGTTTTTTATTTTCTAATTGAATATTAAAAAATTAAAAAAAAAAAACCTTTCAGTTCGGTTTTTATCTTATGAATTATTATAGGAGGAGACTTACAAACTTATATAATGTAATGTGATGGCACAGGCTGTACAGTAAACCTAATGTGTGTTTATATAATTTTATACATTAACAAAATAATCATTGATCTATTTTGATTTGGACAGATTTTATTCAATTCGATGAGACAATTTGTACATGGCAACGTTAAGTGTGTTTGGTATTATATTTTAGAAGTGTTTCTGAAAAAAATTTAATTTTATTTATTTATTTATTTATTTTAAATTAATATTTTTTTATATTTTTAAATCATTTTGATGCTGATGTCAAAAATATTTTTTTAAAATAAAAAAATATTATTTGATGTGTTTTGGAATGAAAAGCAATTTGAAAAACAACCACTACTACATTTCCAAACACACCCGAATATATTGTTTTTGTAGTTTATATTTTATATTATTATTTTGGCATAATAGATTATGATGTCAACCTATATATCACGTTGTTAAAAATATATATTTTCACATGATTATCCAAGTTAATTACTGGAGTAAAAAAATATATTTTTTAAAGTAAAAAAATTATTTATATATATTTTCACATGAAAAGTATTTTAAAAAATAACTTGTACAATATCAAATACACTCTTAGCAAGGAAATTATACACGGTTTTAGAGCTGATTTTGATTAGAAACCAACCAAATCATAGTTAAGAAATTGTTGGATTGAAGGTTGTGCATGTTGATGGTTGTAATGAGTTTAGTTTGTTGTATTTAGTTTGAGTTTGGGTAGACTAGTTTGGCCTGGTGTATTAGTAGCGCGGTTTGAAAGATTTTTTTGGTTAAACTATGTAATTGACAATAATAAAATTAGATTTTAAAGTACTTTTTTTATGAGATGCGTCGTGTGGCATATCTCTTACACAAATATACTCGTGATTATAGTTTATGTGTGAGAGAGAAAGGATTGTAGTTGGATTCCAGGGTTGAAATGGAAATTATGAAGGTTATGGGCAAGAATAGAGGTTATAAAAGTGGTGGCTATGGAGTTTGGCTGTATTGTGAGCTTGGTGAGATTATAGTTTTATGGTTGGAGATAGTGGCCGGTGGGGGATCAAAGGGAAAGAAAGGTGGCGGCTAGGTATGATGTTTAGAGGAAGAAGACGTGTGAAATGGTAGTTAGGCTATGTTTTTTTTTTTTTATTCAATGAAAAATTAATAATATTTAAAATAAAGGTTTTTTAGTTGTTAAATAAAAAAATAGCAATCCTGTAAATAATTATCTATTTTTTTTATAATGATGTTAAATGTTAACACATTTACAAAGTTCATGATGTAAATGGTAGTTTTCTAAACTATAGCGGATAATTATAAAATGTACCAAACTAAAAGATGTTAAGGGTTATTTTTCCTTGCTAATATATTGATTTTGAAAGTGTATTTTTGTCAAATTATTGTTATTAATAAAATTATTTTTTTAATTGAAAAATAAATATTTAATTTGCCAAAAAATTACTTTTTTTCACATTAAATTTTTTATAAAATTATGATTAAAATAAGATATGATAATAGTATAAGCACATAGAATTAGAATATTAAATTAGGAGGAAAGAAATGATATTAATACAAGGTGAACTCATTAGCTTTGGAATAAGTTCTTTAATCCAATCAAAATCATACATTTAAAATATTATATTTGATAATAATAAATCTTCCTTAGAAATTAAAAATTAAAAAAAAAACTAATATTATATCAACCACACAGCCAAAAATAAAAGTCTAATAACCAAAGCCAAACAAACCCTAAACACATACTTTCACTTTCAGAAAAAACCGTCAACCAAACGTGGCCTAAGCAAAGACGCTGTGTTTTTATTCTATTAAAGAGAACGCTCTCCCTCTCTTCGTTTTCCTGCTCTCCAAGGAATCAGGAAGAACACAAAAATCCCGAAAAAATGCACTCTTTCCTTAAATAACTCCGAAAGCCCATTATTTTTTGAGCTCCAAACATCTCTTTAATCTACATTTTTTTTCTTCTTTTTTGAGATGATGGGGTCAGAGATAACACGAAATCAATGGGAAATAAACAATGATAGCAAGGGGCATGATTTATCATCGATGGTGGTTCTTCATGGCAGTCATGACCACGGTGGATTGGCTGAGAGAGGATTCTGTGATGCACAGGTGCAACGACAATCGAATGGAGCAGCAGCAGCTGCAACAACAACAACAGATTGGAATTTAGGGATCGGAGAAAGAGTTTTGTCCGCTGCTGGTGCTGCTTTTCTGTCTGCTATTATTGTTAACCCTCTTGATGTTGTCAAGGTAATTAATTTTTCAGTGATTTATGTTTATTTTTTTATTTTGTTTCATGGGCTTCGGTTTTTTTTTGGATATTTAGGTTTTTAAATGAGGAATTATTTTGGCTTTTTTCGTTGTTGATTTAAGTAAATTCTATTGGTTTTTTTTTATAAGATTCATTGGTGTTTCTTGAGTGGAGTTTCCATTTTTTCTGAAGGGATATGTTTTTTTTACATTTGATGTTAGTTTTAGTAGTTCAAAAATTGAAATGCATGGTGATTGCAGAGTTGATTCATGTTCTTTGATTTGCAGACAAGGTTGCAAGCACAGGCAGCTGGAGTTGCGTACTCACACCCACTAAGTAACATTATAAGTCGAATGGCATATTTTGGGCCAACCATGGTATGTATGGACTTTTTTTCGGTATTTATAAATTGTATAACTATTATTTTTGGCACAGTCTGCGATTGATTGGGGGTGTTGGCTCAGATGTTTGCTGATCTTAGGTGTTCGCCATCATGTACACGTGCTGGGGTTCATGGAACAGTGTTGATTTGTCCTCCAGATTGTTTTCAGTATAAGGGAACTCTGGATGTTTTCTACAAAATCATTCGACAGGTTGGTGGTTTCTTAGTATTTTATTAAATAGAATTATTTAGTGGTATATATGGGTGAAAGAATAATAATAATAATAAAAAAAAAAACTGCATGATGGGACATTGAAATCCTTGTATGTGTATTTTGCAGTGGAAAAATTTGCATCTCAGATGCAATTAGTACAAGTTTGACATCGTGTTTGGTGAAGCAGTTGCAGGCATGCATATTATCCTTTATTATTGTGAAATGATTGTGATATGCATATGCAACTCTGTGGTTTATATCCATAATCACTTCGTTGTTTTAGTTTTCTATGGCTTGAACCACTACCAGATGTGTAATTGGAGGATGAATTTTCAGGAAGGATTTGCGAGGCTGTGGAGAGGTACAAATGCTGCTCTGGCCCTGGCTGTGCCAACAGTAAGTCCCTCAATCACTGAGGTTATTTCAGTTGAGAGGTCGCGCTAATGTGATGTTAAAATATTTCATATTATGTGAGCTTTCAATAATATTCATTCATAATTCTGAATGCAGGTTGGGATCTACCTACCATGCTATGATTTATTTCGTAATTGGCTGGAGGATCTAACTGCCCAAAATATTCCTGGTGCCACACCTTATGTGCCTTTGGTAGCAGGCTCATTGGCACGTTCGTTAGCTTGTGCAACTTGCTACCCTATCGAACTTGCTAGAACCCGCATGCAGGTAGAGACAATGATTTCTTATATTTATACTGTCTGTTTTATATTGGGAATGAATCCCTCTATCAGGTGCATATTCATCCATCTTTTACACACCTCCAGTACTGTTATGGAGGGATGCTATAAGTATGCAGATTCCAAGCTTCCTAAGCTACAACTAATAGTTAATTAGTTTCAATGTGATGCTAGAAATGGAACTATTGATGTCACCTGTTTAAGTAGATGATGATTTACCCTTGTCGACATTTTGTATTTTTTTTGGGTATTCTAAAATGTTGTTTGATCTCTTTGTTACCCATTGTAATCTGGATTGGTGCCATAAGTTGGAAGCATAGAATTTGAGATTATTTCCGCGTGGCTTTATATTTGTGTTTCTGTGCCTTCTCTTTTTTTTTTTCTTAAATTGTTTTTGTGAATGTTTGTTCTTTTATATGAATTACAATTTGGTGCACAGTTCTTTGTTCCCAATTCATTATGTGGACAGCAATTTGGCACTCACTGTTTTCCCAGATTCCATAAGGATGTACGACTAAACATAATTTCAAGGGATGTTATTTGAAGTGTTCCTTGATGCATCAATCTTATTTTGTGACAGAAAATGTTGAACCAGGAATTCCACAATTTCAATGATTTAGTCTATGTTTTGTCACCCCAGACATTGTTTAAGAAACTAACTCTATACTATGAAATTGTGTTTGCTTTAATACTTGATCCTGGATGGTTGTTTTCTTTTCATGGGAGCTTATTATTTAACTTTTTTGTTGCAACAACCATAGGCATTTAAGGCAACTCAAACTGGTAAACCTCCCGGAGTTTGGAAAACACTACTCGAGGTCCTCTCCCATGTCAGAAGTACAAACAATGTTCAAAACAGTAAGGATTCTTTTATGGTTGCATACTTTTAGATCTTCCTTGGATTGGAAATTGAAGGTAGTGTAATAAAACTATAAGAGATGTGTATCCTGTTTCACCCCTCATCTGAAATATCACCTCCTTTGAATGACTGTGGCCTCAAACTCAGCTTTGTTACTAGTAATGATTGGTGAGGAATAAAGTTTACTGGCAATCAGTATCCGTGCTTGGGAGAGAAAAAAAAAGTCTTTTGCTGCTGGCTGGCATTGGTTCATTAAAATTCATACAAAATCCATACCACTTACAAGAAACCTATGAAAAAGTCTTGAATACTGAAAGGCCAATGTAGGATCCTGTCAGAAAAGAAAAAAAGGATGAAAATGAAGGGTTGGAGATCAAAAGTCAAAACATGTCCCCAGTAAATATATAATGCAGAATCAACTTGTTGTTTTGGAACTACTTATTGCTATAATTAACATGGTTTCTTGCAACAGCAAGAGGCTACCGCTTCTTGTGGACAGGCATGGGAGCACAACTTGCTCGTGATGTTCCGTACTCAGCAATTTGTTGGTCAACCCTTGAGCCAGTAAGTGCGCATCTTATTGGGAATTTTCTTTTTTGGGCTAATGGATTTCAGATGTAGTTATAGTCCATATGCTGCATATTTTGCTGAGAAATGGAAAATTCTTTTTTCTGTTGATATAGATCAGGAGAAAGCTCCAAAGTTTGGTTGGAGAGGAATCCAATGGTTTGAGTGTCTTTGGAGCAAACTTTTCTGCTTCTTTTGTCGCAGGAAGTCTTGCTGCTGCTGCTACATGCCCTCTAGATGTTGTAAAAACCCGCAGGCAGATAGAGGTTAGGTTATTTCTTCTCCCTGTCCTTCTGAACACAATTTTAGGCAGATTTTAGCCTCCATTCATATATGTTAGGGTGTTCCATACATATTGTAATTTAGGGCTATGGAATGCTGGTTCTGAAGTTCCTAGAGCTGAATCCATTTGGTTATCAGTATGGGAAGGTTTTATACCAGCTAGAGAAAGCGGAATAAGCATAAGCAAACCTGCCAACCCTGTGTTCTGTTCTATAGTCAATAATTCACTCTAACCTGCTGCTGAGTATGCCCTGCAATCCCAGGTGCTGCAGTGAGAGACTGGAGGAAGCCTCTAACCCTCTTGCCTATCCTTTAGCCTGCCCCTTTTGAGTTAACCTTTCGGTAGAGGGTCATTATTTGAGAAACAACAAAGTAAATACTGCAATTAAATTATTATTTTGTTTCATGAAAGCCAAACGAGAACAAGAGGAACCAACTGAAATAGGTTCCAGATTGTGGCTTGAGAATTGAATTCATGCACTGCTATCTTGACCAGTGATATCTAATGAATTTGATATCTTTTAATTTTTAGAAGGATCCTGTCAGAGCATCGAGGATGACTACCCGGCAAACATTGATGGAAGTTTGGAGGTATCTTCCTAATTTCATGAATTTAGTTTTTGATTAAAACCCATCTTCTTCATTAATCAATGCCAAACTGTTGCTAGGTTCTCTTTGTAGGCTGGTACCTGGTGGCATGCGAACCACTTGATTGCATTGCCATGACAGATCTAATGAACTTCACAATATGTTAATGAATATTGATTTCATTGGAACAGGGATGGAGGAATAAGGGCACTGTTCACTGGTGTTGGTCCTCGTGTTGGTCGTGCCGGGCCATCTGTTGGGATTGTAGTTTCATTTTATGAAGTTGCCAAGTATGCTCTACATCACCGATATGCGACTTCAGAATAAATGGGGGTTGGTGTCCTCACAAGTTTTTGGTTCTTGCGGAAGCAATGTTTGGTGACGGCATGGGAGCAACACTTGACATTGGAAAAACAGCCAGTAGTAGCTTATGTGAATAATATACAAGCAGAGAAGAAATGCAGTTTATTCATGTTTTAGGTGCTTTTCTCCAGGCCTGGAAGAGTAGGATTGAATCTTTCTTTTGATCATCCAATTTTGTGCATAGCGTCTACTGCTCCAAAGGAGGAGAAATTTTGATACTTCGGGAAATTTTCTCCCAGCAAATTTTTTTCTGAGTTGACCTCAGTTTACAAACTCTCTTCCATACTTCTTCCATCTGTTTCTTACATTTCGAGTTAGATCACTAAATGTACAATCGTTGAGAATTATGAAGTGTGAACGGGAAGAACTCAGGAATTTGAAAGAATGTTCATATATCGAACACAAATGATTATGGCTTATGAACTATGAAGCGGATTTAACTGGAGTCTGGCACTGATATAATTTTAAAATGTTTTTTACTCAAAAATATATTAAAATAAATTTTTATTTAGCTTCATTAAGGGTGTGTCATGGCTGGTCATGGGCTTCTCTAAACTAAAAAATCTACTAAATTTATTAAGTTGTTCTAAAAAATCAATACTGCTAATTGTCGATTTTCTATAAAATATTTATTTAAACGAGGGCTTTCAAATACATTATAAGAATGAATAAGAAAGGTATAATAATGTTATGAATGATTCAATATTGAATACCAATGATAATATCAGTAAATGTGCTTTAACATGTTTTTTAAATTATTTTTTATATGAAAGAATATTAAATTGATTTTTATTTAGGTGTTTTTTTAGTAATTTTGATGTTATTTTTTACTAAATTTTTAATTAAAAAAACATTATTACAAAAACATCGTGCGAATTACCAAATAAGAGTTATCAACATGTCCTTAGCTGATCTAATTATGTGGGGGCAATGCTAAGAGTTTTTTTCTTTTCAAAATAGTACACGTGGCAAAAGTAAAATGCAAAGTAGCACATTTAGGGGGAAAAAAACCTAGGGAAGTAATGCAGTTCAACTGGTTGAATTACTGAAAATAGTATAATCAGTTAAGATTTGATAGATTACACTATTTCTAATAACGCAACCTTAAAAAAAATTAAAATTAAAAAATTAAAAAATTAAAAAATTAAAAATTAAGATTATGATATTAATTAAAGGGAACATCACAACCTCCACAAATTTAATGGTAGCTCCTCTTATATCGATTTTAAGACAAGTGAATAAAATATTCATTTGTGCCAAAATTTACATAAAATCTAGGAGTATCCATCTTCACATGCTAATGCAAAGACCGAATTAATTATTATTCTCAATCTTTAACCTATAGTATGTTAGAATATATATTGATGTTGGTAAACCAAACACAGCCCATCATGTCTTTATATTTCATTTAGAATTCGTCACAAATTATTGAGAAATCAGGAAATATGAAACATAAATTTTGTTCTCAAATATTATTCGTAATTTTTTT
>Ga0325405_1004111_pt1 | contig 14899 bp, 8 predicted proteins | sample PopdelMetagenome_21_FD_205663 | JGI IMG/M metagenome (GOLD analysis project Ga0325405, IMG submission 205663) | Populus deltoides microbial communities from Bellville, Georgia, United States - Xylem-Control-R2 | ecosystem: Host-associated > Plants > Phyllosphere > Stem > Wood/Secondary xylem... | reverse complement strand
CTGTAATTACCAATTTGCTCTTCTTAAAAAATCAATGTTCCTGGGGTCGAGATCATTTTTTATTTTTCAAGGTTTATTTTTTATTATTATATTGATTGGGGTTCAAATTGTCTTTTCCTTTCTTGAGCAAAGTGGAATGAATAAAAAGTAAAAATTTTAAACCCGGCATCTACGTCTTTTTAATCCTTTTATTTTTTAAGTAAACTAAAATGGCTTAATTATTTTAAAAGCAAAATTTTATAAACTCTTATTTATTTATTTTTATCTTTTCATTATATTTTATTTTGCTATTATCAAGTTGAATAAGGGTAATTTAATATTGTAATAAATAAATAAATATTATTTAAATAAAAAATGGTTGATACATGAGAGATGTGCATGTTCTTATGGCTGCGTGTGCAGCGTCTCTCGACGTCCAAAAACTTTTTTTTGTTGTGTCGTTGAAATCTTCGAGGTGTTTTTTTTTCCAGTGGGGCGGCGTGTGATAGCGATGGTGAGATGGTTTATCGATGGTAGTATTTTTTTCCCTCTATTCTCTCTCCTCCCATCAAAATTCGTGGCAGTCATTCAAAATTTTCGACTTATTCCTTTATTTATTGACATTTCAACTTCGATCTTTATTTTTTTTAATTTTTAATTTTTGTTCTTGACTCTTTTGTAAAATTTAATTTGTTTCTATTTTCACTATTCAAACACAATTTGTGATATATATTTTTTTTCAATTTGATCCTCATTCTTTTGATTTTTTTTGTCCTTTTGTTAAATTGATTTTTCTTTTTAATTTAACCCTTCAATAAAAAAATTTGAAATTGTTTTCTAATTTATTTTTTATTTCAATATCGATCCTCATTCTTTTAATTGCTATATTTGGTCTTGGATCCTTTTACATAATTGATTTTTTTTTTCAATTTCATATTTCAACATATGATTTGTTGAAAACGGGGTTCATGATTTATTTTTAGATATGGTGCTTCTAGCCTAATGATTCAGGTCACATGTTTGAAAAATTAATGTGGGTCAACATTACTTTTTATGTTATACGTATTTTCTTTTTTGACTTCATCATTCGACATTGTGTGATTTGTTTTTGGCTTCATAGTTTTTTTTTTAATCAGATTATCCTGATCTCATGATCTAAGCCGCGAGTTTGACAGATTAACACAGTTTAGCTTTGCTCTTATTACTCAGGTTACAGGTTTGTCATAATAACTCGGGTTGACTTGGGTTGGTTTGTTTTTGTTCATTTTTTACTTAATTTTGTTCTTTTGTAGTTAATAGGATAAGAATTGAGTTATATCGTTTTTTCCACAGTTATCATGATTTTTTTATTTGATTTATTTGTTATTGTTACTGTTTTTTTATCTAGTTAAAACAAAACCAACTTATTTAATACAATTAAAACTATAATCCAAGTTGAAAATTTTTCTTTCAAATTTAAAACATGTGTGCAACTCATTAATATTATTTTTTTACAAAAAGAAAAATCTGACCCTACATCTTAGCACGAGTACACATCTAGTTAGGCATTATATATCATCCGATTTGATTGCATCCAATTTTTATTTGGGCGCAATCAAATCAAGATGGATAAAATACAACCCAGTTTGATTGGATTGGGGTAAGATGTAGAGGTGTACATGGGTCCATTTAGTCCATCACTCACCATTTTTTTTTACTTTTTTTTTATTTAATGGAGTTGCTGCTATGATTTTATGTATGGATTTGAAGTTTAAATCTTATTTTGTGGTTTTATAATTCATTGATGGTTATGTAGTTTGTCGTTTAAAGGTCTGTTTGTTTTGTGTAAAATATCTCATACAAAAACATTTTTTAGATTTTTCTATATTTGTATATTTTTAGAAAATATTTTTTTGTATTTGTTTCTTGTAAAATAGATCAATGAAAACTATTTTATAATCAACTTTTAAACTTAGTTCATTTGCTGAAAAATATTTCCAACTCATGAAGTTCAGTGAAAATATTTTACAAATAGTAATCCACTTATAATATCGATCAACTATTCCAACCACCACTACCACCACCTCATTACCAGCACCATCTCCTCCACCACCATGATCATCTCACCACTACCGCCATCGAATCACAACCGTCATCTCACCCCACCTTCTTCTTTACTATTGTCATCTCATCATCACTTCTACCACTATCCCACCACCATTACAAATGAAAAATATTTTTCTGAAAAGCATTTTTCAAGCCAAACATTGAAAAATATTTTATATGAATAATATTTTACGGAAAGATATTTTACATGTAAAATATTTTGTAAAATATTTTCTATTTGTTAAATATTTTATGGAAAAAAAGGACCTTAAGTTTAGATTTTTTTTTTCCTTAAAATTAATTCAATGTAAAAAATATAGATCGAGTCAGGCACCTGGTTGAAGTGGGATGGAAGTTTATGATTTTGGCATAATTTTTTTAATATGTATTTCTACTTTAATTTTTAAGAATTTCCAGATTTTTTCACTTTATTTAATTAGACAAGTGGTTTAAAAGGCAATGACTAACATCTCAAATTGCATTTTTATTTTATTTTATCTTTATATTTAATATTATTAATCTTTCTTAATTTCTATCAACCTTTTTTTCAATAAGATAATGAAATAATATAAATTTGACGACTTTGGCTTTTTCCCTGGAGCTTTTCTCCGTTCTTTTATTTGAAGGGTTTTTTTTATAATTAATAAATCTTGTTGATAGATAAAGTGGTAAAAACTATTCTAATGATACAAATTAAAGGATGCAAGGCATGTAGGGCACTGTAAAGTTCCTTTGCTTATTTCTATTTTTGAAGAAATTTCTTTGTTTGATTTTTTTAAAGAGGGATTTTGCAAGGTGATTGTCTATTCTTGAAAAGGAAAAGCATGCATGTTTCTTATGTCAAGTAAAGAGAGATTAATTGAGACAAGTTTTAATGATTCTTATGAGGAGATTTTGTATCATGTCAAAAATAAAGAATATTTATTTTGATAGCTATTTTCCACCACCATCGAATGTTTCTTATGTCAAGTAAAGAAAGATGGCAGGCAACTATACAATGTAAGAGAATTTTTTAAGATAACAATAAGATCGTAGAAAATCTCACAAATATTAAGCTTTTTACAAATATGGATGACAATGCTTAAAAATCCTCATTAGAAAGATTAAGGGTGCTTTTTATGGCCCAATAAAACTAGACTTGAAGAATTTGGTGGGCCTAACAATACCTACAAAAAAAACACTTCAAAGCTTAAATCAATATAGTGTTTATTCAAATGATGAGAAAAATAAATATTTTATAGGCTTAAATGTTTCTTAAACCTTGTTTAAATCTTGTATCAGACTTATGTTTTTTTAGACATATGTTGTCTAGAAAGATAGAATCAAGAGATATGAGCTCTAACAAACATTTCTTCTAAAAAGATGAAACTCTGTATATATATACTTTCTTAAGATAACTATCTAAGATAATTTATATAGATATCTAAATTATAAGATATTTAAGATATATATATATATATATATATATATATATATATATATATATATATATGGAGGTGTATACATTGTAAAACACTTGTGTAATTTTTCATGTATCATCATTAGATGATTGACCGGACAACATAAGATGCTGGGTTTGAAAAACTAGAAGCTTGCAAACAAGTTTCATGTTAAGTTTAGAGGAAACTTTGATACTTATGTTGGTACTAATGGTAGAAGAAAAAAGCTTTAGAAGAATGTGTTGTGTGTGTTCGTAAAGAGCAAAGTGATGCTTAATAAGGAAAAAGATAATTGTAGAGAAGAAGATCTTGTCTTATTTATATACCTTGAACCCACATGGCTGTGTCCATGCAAGAATAAGATAATCAATGTGTTTAACACCTATAATTTCAGACAACTTGAATAAAAAGGCCCAAGTTGACAACAGACCCATGTAAAAGATGCCTTCATTATAATTTTTATATGTTGTATACTATTAAATAGAATTAACATTTGAGGGACATGTACACTTTTATTAAATACATATATGTTTTGTTCAAATTTAACACGAGAATATAATGTGTCTAAGAGGTAGCAGTTAGCTATAAGGTGTATTCACTTAGTCTAGGGTTGGCCTTGTATAGAAATTCAACATGTTTTGTTTGAGGGTGTTGTTTTATTGGGCTTAATGACCACACAATGTCCTATTTGATGGATGGTATTATAGACTTATGGGCTATTAGGTTTTCCAAAGACTCAAATTGATGATCCTAATTCTAGTGAAGAAATGGACTGTATAATATGCACAAACTTGAATATATATAAGCTTTACTTAGGCCTTAGATACTTGAGTTAGTTTCATGACTTATTATAACTTTAGACATAGTTCTCCAACAAGTCTTATATGGAGTTCTAGGACATAGGTCAAGTAATTTGGGGTATAAATGATAGTTCCATGAGTATACAAGAATTCAAATCACATTGATATAATAGAAATTTGGTTTAACCTTAGTAAAGTGAAACAAGGAGATAATAAGAAAGCATGAATAATGAGAGGCATCATTTCAAGAGTGAAGTATCAAATAATAGACTGAGAATTTGTGAAATTGACGAATTGAGGCATAATTATCTTTTTATTTATTCATATATAGTAAATTGACAAGTATACCATTGGATTAAAAAAACTTAAATTGTAGGTTTAGGGGCCTTCTGGTCTTTTCTCTTAGTTTTTTTTTGTAATTACAAGGGTAATCAAGGGTATTTTTATCTTTTAACATCGTTTAAATATTATTTAATTCTAAAAAGCTACTGGCGCGTAGAGTGCACACGCTAACGCGTGGAAGACATCCGTGCTTTTTGGGTGGCATGGGCAACGCCTCCCAATGGAATAAAACACCTTTTTATCTTGTTTTTGAATGAGCTACCAAGTCCTCTTCATTCTTGAGCAGCACATGTCAGTAGTGGTGGGGCAGTTTGTTACCAGTCAACTTGTCGGCAAATGAACCCCAACATATTTGGATGATTCATGTGGCTCATTCTGGTCACCATACCTTCCTTGGTGTCATTGAATTCTTTCCGTCGATATCTTTTCAATGGTATCGATGGTGTCATCATCAGAGTTTCAATGTGTCTCTGAGATCTTTTTCTTTCTTTCTTTCCTTGTTTTTCTCTCTTGTCTCTTTTTATTGTAAATTGTGTCGGATTATTTTTAAAATTGAAGAGAGTCGCACATGATATATGAGACTCATATGTCACAAATATCATTTGTAATTCTCTAAACTATGCTACTTTTCTATATATTTTTTTGTGTCGTGTTATTTTATTTATTTATTTTTAAAGTGCTAAAGTACAAAAACACTCTAATTTGACTAATAACAAATGTGGTTTTTCTGTTTACATGATAACAAGTCACTAAAATTAGGACCTCAAGATAGTCTGTCTCTTGAAGGATCTTTGCATCGTGCTGGATGAGCAAATTTGTATAATATATATATATATATATATATATATATATATTGATTACTCATGTTTAGTAATATCTACAATTGTAAACTCTTGAAAAACTACAAAAAATAAACAAATAAAACTTGATAAAGTATTGAATCTCATATACTAATATTTATATTTTAATATTATAAAACTAAAATATCTTCACATATTAAAATTATTATGTTATCATAATAATTATTTTTATCCATACAAATCTTTTTTTTCCAAATAAAATCTACATATAACATAAATAAATAAATAAAGTGTTGAATGTGACTACATTGTTTTTATTAGGGCTCCAATATTTTTTTAACATTACAATGTTATAATTTAAATTTTAAAAAATCATTTTATTTTAAATAGTTCATTTTTATTATACGTGAACAAAATATTAAAGACCAGGTCATGGATAAAACTTTTAATATTAGTAGAGTTTGATAAAAGATATAAATATTTTCATCTAAACAAGTCAAAGTTAAAATAAGACAATAATCAAAGGTCTTTTTATAAAAAAACAACATCCAATTTTATTATTATTATTATTATTATTATTATGCTAAAGATAAAAATCTCATTGAAATGAAAATGAGGAAGGCTTATACATCTTAGATTTGAGACCAACCAAAATACAAGAAGATTCTCTAAATATGAAATGAGCATTTATGACATATTAAGGGTGATAAAAAAATGTACTTGGAAATTAGAATTTTAAAATCCACATATAAAATATAAAAAATATTTTATAAGCGGATGGATATTTGGTACACTCTTTCATGGCAATCCATCAATAATATCCTTTTCTATCACACTATTTTAATGTAAATTAATTTTTTTTAATCCACTATGTCTATAATCTAAGCTTTCATGCGCAACATTTATAAATAAAAAAAAAAAAGAACATTAAAACTGAGATTTGAAAAAAAATTATCTTGATTAATTGCAAACTTAATCATGTTAAGAATCCTCAAACCACTATTAAGGGATTAACAAATGGCTTGTTAAAATGCCTTTTTTTCATTGGAGTAACAAGAGAGAGAAAAAATAAATTAAACTATTTAAAATGTCTTTTTCCATTGGAGAAGCACTCAATACTGATTCAAAGAGATCCAAAGCCTAGAATATATAATAAATAGGCAAAGAAATAAAGTTCAGTGGTTGATCAAATCAAATCAAGAGCTATGTATCTTAGCAACACTTGTAGAAAAAAACATTAAGATACCTAGATCAGTTCTCTTTTTCCTAAATAAATGTGCATCTAGGAAATGCAAGTTGCATAGCATGCATTATGTTATACAACTTTTTTTGAGTATTTGTTTTTGGAATTTAGCATAGAAAAAAATTAGAGAAATAACACAATTTAACAAATCACGTAAGTCACACATGACTCTCTTAAATTATTAAATGAACTAGAACAAATTAAAATGAGTAGAAAGAAGAGAGAAAAAAAACAAAGAAAAAGATAGAGACCTTTGAGGTATACCAAAACTCCAACGACGACATCACTGATATTATCAGAAAGATCTTAACGAGATGAATTCAATGACATCAAGAAACAATACCATTAGAAAGATCTTAATAAGAAGAGTCCAGTAACACCAAGAAAGGTCACTAACGATAACCGAAGTGGGCTACACAAGCCGCACAAAGGTGAGTTAGCCAACATTCATCTTTGAACGGCCCGTGTGACCCACTTCGATCATCGTTGATGACCTTTCTTGGTGTTGTTAGACTCTTATTGTCAAGATCTTTCCGATGATATTGTTTTTGTCATCATCAGAATTTTAGTGTGTCTCTAAGATCTCTTTTTCTTTTTCTCTCTCCTTTCTCTTTATACATTACAATGAAGAGAGAAAAAACAAACGAAAAAAATGATTCATAAGGAACACCAAAGCTCTAATAACAACACCATTGGTACCATCTGAAAGATTTAATGATGACATCACCAGTATTACCGAAAAGATCTCGATGAGATAAATACAGTGGTAACAAGAAAGGTCATCAACGATGACTAGAGTGGTCCACACTAGTCATCCAAAGGTAAGTAAGTCACCCACCACCTTTGAAAAGCTCGTGTATACCACTTTAGTTATTGTTGATAATTTTTCTTGGTGTTGTTAGATTCATCTTATTAAGATCCTTTCAATGGTACTGAGTGCATCGTCATTAGAGCTTTAATGTGCCTCTTGAGTTTTTTTTTTTTTTCCTTTTTTTTCTCTCATCTTTTCTTATTATAATTTATGCTAACCTATTTAATAATTCAAGAGAGTCGCATGTGACACATACGAATCATGAGTTGTAGATGTCATATACAACTCCTTAAACTATGATATTTTTCTAAATATTTTATGGATTATGTTATTTTTTAAAAAAAATTACTGTGTTATATTCCAAAACATTCCACTTTTCTCATCTATCTTAAGATGTGTGACTTGTAATTTCAATAGGTTCCAAGAGATTTTCTCTTACATATTATTGGAGAATATCGTATTACTAATTTTCTAATCCAAGAAATAGTCACCTCAACTATAGAAGATTATGTGAAGAAGGCAAGTTATTTTTGAAACACTTAATGTTGGTCTTTGCTTTAAAGCTGAAATAAATATTGATTAGTTTCTCCATTCAAAATAGAAAAATCTAAAGGTGAATGAAAACAAAATCAACACCACTCAAAAGGTATAAAAACTCAAAAAAAGTGTTTGTACCTGAAAATAAATTTGGATTTAATGTTGTTTAAGATCTTAAAAAACCTGATTGAAGCTAAAAATGAAACTGAACTTGAAACATCAAGTTAAATTCATCAATTTTGTAAAACATTTATACAATAAGATTATTTTTATACTAATCTATTCATTTGTAATTTTCTTTAAACTATTCCTTTTATTCTAATGGATGCTCTTATGAAATGTGAAGTTCTAATTTTTTGTCAATTTGAGACTTCTACATCATTGTTAAATTATCAAATTACCAAGTAATAAACATTAGACACATGATTATCATCATTAAGATTTAAAAGCTTTATATCCAATGACATTGAAATTTATAGATGTCAAAGAAACAATGAATTTGGTGCTTGACATAGAAAAACAAGTGTGGTTTCAAGAACTCTAAATAGCATTGACATTTGTAGCCAAACTACTCTAAATAGCATTGACATCTAGCAAGAGAAAGAAAACCTAATCCATGTAAAAATAAAACTTGACAGCCAGTATAAAGGAAGAAGGAAAAGGAGTAGACCATAGAGAAATTTTAAAAGACAACAGAGAAATATTGAAAAAACTATAACAACTACTATTTGATATAGCATACATATTCTTTATTTTCCAATAAAATTAAATCATTTGATGATGGATTTTTTTTATTATACTGTATAAGCACTTTAATAGGTTGCAATTCAAGAAAAATATCATTATTCTTAGATATTATGATCTCAATTCAACAATACAACACCAAGACAGTTCCAATCTTAACCCATACTAAAATTAACAATTTTTCTCTATCAAAAGCTGTTCATAAATATAAAAATTCAAGACAAACACACAATACATATCTTATCATTAAAATACCTTAGTTCAACTTTCTTTCTTTCCCAAAGCATGCTGCCCATAATATTTGTTCAACTCATCTTAAAAGTAATAAAATTTCAGAATCCCTTATTTCTCAGTTATTCAATTTATAACAATGGAGATTAATTTTTTTAAAACCAGATAATACTTTGTAGCCAATAGACAACCTTCTAAAGCGACATTGAAAATAGGCACCTCACATCAAGTGAGTTTGGCTGAAACATAAACTCGTTTATACATTGCATCCAATAACCCTCTACACATAAAAAAAAAAAATTAATCATTCAAAAAGGCATAATCAATTATTCTTCCGAAACATAAACAATTTTATGTAAGTTTGCAACAATGTATTCAAATAAGCAATCAAGTAAAATTGACTTCTCACCACCAAGAACACAAACAACATGTGTTCTCATTGAAGAACCTCATCCTTATAATAATGCACCTATATTAACATTCTAATTAAATCTCTTAGACTATACAAACAATCAAAATAATGAAAACAAAAATCATAATAACTTACATTAACAACAACTTCTGTGAAGTTTTATTCCATCACCTATCCAATCTTGTCCTTTTTAAAGCAACTGATATAGGTGGTTGGTTGAAATTGATGAAATAAATAATTTAAGTTGGAAAAAGACCGTGAGAAATTGATGAAATAAATAATTTATTGTTATGTGTTGGTTGGTTGATATAAATAACTTATGGTTAGTCATGAGGATGATTAGTTGAATGATAGTTTGATTACTTATATTGAAAAAGAGATATTTGAAAGTGTTAATAGTGAGAAAATTCTATAACATTTCCAATATATGAAGTCTTCAGGAAGCAATTGTGAATTATACGGGAAAAAATAATTTCATGAAGTATATTTTTATAATATATGTAAATTTTTTAACTTTATATTAGAAGCTTATGATTTTTGGATTTTTTGAATCTTAATTAATCTAGTTATATACTTATATTATGTTGCTCTTACTTAAATTAAATCTTGAATCCGTCTCTAAGAGAAAATAAACATACCTTATAATCTACTAGTAAATCAATGAAACATGAATTACAACACCCATTCATCCACCCTCTAAAAGTCTACTTTAATTTTCAAATCCAAAGTAAAATATGTGCAATAATAGCACATCACTAGCACAACATATCTAACACACCATTAATTATAGCATGACTTATGGAGTTATAATCCATGAAAGTTCTGGTAGCTCTATTTCAAGAGATATTTATCAAAACTACAAAAAAAAACAAAGCACAAAACTTTATCAAAATTAACAAAAAAAAAAAAAAACCCATTTTTTCAAAACACCAAAAAGCTAAATAAAAAATTTAAATTTTATTAAACTGAAAAAAAAAACAATTTGTTCATTGTCAAATCAAACATTTTCCTACTTCACCCAAATCTTTATGAGAATGTTAAGCATTGTAAACAAAGAATAATAACAATAACAATAATAATAAAATCCAAAAAAATAAAAATTATGCTCCCAAAAGCCTTAAAGTTCAAATAAACAGAGAAAAGGAAGGAGTACTTTTCCACGGTAGGGATGTCTTCACTTCTTCTTGTCTTTTTTCTTACTCTTCGTACGCCGATCCCTCTCCCTCCCCTACCGGTTCTCTGTCTCCGTTGATCCATGCCTAACTCCTCAACCTCTCCTTCCATGTAAATGTCCCTCTCCTATCTTTTCCTGTAGTTTTCTCTAACCCTCTTCTCTCCCATTTTACATCACTATCCTAGCATGAAGATAAGGTTGTACCCATATCTCTAGAGAAAAAAAATTATGGTAGCCAGGCGACCACGTAGCATCATGTGAAATTAAGTTTTTTTTTTTTTTTTTTTTTTACAATAATGGAGTTTCTGCAATTTCTATAGTGAGAGAGGGTGGAGACAACTTCTAAAATATAATTAAGGAGCCACTTCTCTTGATTATTTGATTTTTTAAGAAAATGGAAATCAAAATTGGAATCACGAGTTTCTGTATTTTTTTTTTTGGATAAAAAAATGCTAAATAAATATGTAGTATGGTTTGTTTTTGTGTTTTAAAAATATTTTTATTTTTATTTTTTTGTTTAAATTATTATTTTTTTATTTTCAGATCATGTTGATGTTAAAAATAATTTTTTAAAAATAAAAAAATATTATTTTGATATATTTTCTAATAAAAAACACTTTAAAAATAATTATTACTATATTTTTATATATCTTTTTAATATGTAGTGGTATGAAATTCATACCATTTTTATTTTTTTAATTGTTATTATTTATCACTTAAAATAGGAAGTGATCAAAGAGGATTCTCCCTCTAAAGTTGACGCATAAAGATGCAATAAAAGACTCCAACATCCATTTCATTTTATCAGAAACACTTTTAAACGACGGTTGTCGTTTAATGAACTCTTAAATATGTATTCTTCTAGCTCTAGGTCCCCACGGTCTGTTACTTTAGGAATCTTTGGAGTGAGTTTTTACTTGTTTTTTTTATTAAAAATTTAATATTAATAATAAAAAAATATTTCAAAAAACAATTTCTGCTTCAAACTCTCTCTTTTTTTTTTTGAATTCGAGGAAACCTTACCTCCTGGAAAGCGTATTTTGTGGGCTCAGGTGAGGGAGTAAAACCCTAACTGTCCTAAACTCTTACAAGAAATGCACGCCCTGACTCGAACTTGAGACCTGCTATGCAGATTTCAAACTCTTTACCATCACGCTGCATCCATTGAGGACATCTGCTTCAAACTCAAACAACATTTTTATATTTTGTCACCGAAGAAAAACACTCGTCGCTAAAAAAAAATGAACCTAGGATGAAATGCTTCTGAGCCATCCAGTCTATTCCTTCTTTTATAAAGCTTGGGTGCCTTCCAGGAACTTTTATTTTTTTTAAGAAATTATTCATATACTTGAATAAAATAATGTTTTTATTTAGAAATGATAGAATTATAAATTTTGCTAATTATTTTTACTGTAGCGATATTATAAATGTAGCAAAATTATAATTTTCAGGTTATTTTTTCTAAAATCAAGTTTTTCTTATGTTGTTTTTTATCTTTATACTTGATATGTTTAACATTTTACATTTGATCTATTTTTTTTTTAATCTTTGTTTTATGTAATATGTTTTTTAGTTTTTTCTTCTTTTTTTTTCTTCACTAATATTTTTTTAGTTATTTTCTTATTTTTTCTTCACACTTTTTTTTGGAAAACAAATATTTGTTTTTTACTTTTTACACTTTGAATATTTATTACTATTCACTTGACCTATTTATACTATTCTTTTTCATCTTATTTTTATTTTTTGTAATTTTTTTAATTTTTTTCTTTACACTTTTTATTTTTTGAAAAATTAATATACAAAGACTGAGGAAATAATGTTTCATTGTAGTGATTGCAACATTATTTTATTCTTCTATTATGTTAAAAATTAGCTTGAGATCTTACATGTTTTTATTAACGTATATGATTTTTACTATAATTTATTATATCTAATTACTAACTTTTTAATTCATAATTATATTTTTTACTCGATATCAGAAAACACGTTAATAACACCTACACATTAATTCTTTTGCTTTAAAAAAAAAAGTCATTCTACAGCGACATTAATACTTTGATTTTTATATTTATTGGTATAGATGATTCTTCATATATTTAATTAAATGCATCTATAAATTTTTTTATGAATAATTAGAATTAAAAAAACATATTTAAAAAGTTTAAATATTTTTTTTATAACAAAAACAGTTATTTGAACCACGGCAATGCATATGAGGTCAAATAGGTAGTTGATTATTAAATGGAATAAGTGATCTAGTCCTGTAAATTTGAGCCATCATTTTAACCAACCAAGTTGAATAGTGTATATCTGTAGTTAGTATGAGGCACAATGGCGACAAAAGTAGAGTAAATCTAAGGTTTAAATTTTAGAAGAGGCTTAAAATATTTTATATATATTTATTTTCAGTTTAAACGTGGATAGGCTATTAATTAAAATATAGTTAAAGATTTAATTTTAACTAGATTGATATTTCAGACCACTTCGAATCAAACAAAACTTATTTTAGCGTGTAAAAAGAATTTTAAGTAGCGATAATATTTTTAAAGAAGTAGAGAAACTTAAGAATTGAGTTAAATCTCAACTAACTTGATGATATGATTAAAAAAAATAAACAGTAAAAATTAAAAGAGAATAAACTATATTGGGTCAAGTCAAACTGGGTTAATATATGAAACTTATGACCTGTCTCAAAAGATTAGGATAACCTAATAAAATGATGAAATTACAAAGAATCAATTGTAAAAAAGAACTTAAAAAAAACTAAATAGAACTGATCTAATCTTTCAAATAAGTTATCTGAAAGGTTAACGAAATTGCAATAAGTAAAATGTTGGGGGATGAGTAGAAAAAACAAGTTCCAATAAAAAAAATTAAAAACAAAATAAATAGCAATAAAAAAATAAGAACTAAATTTGACACAAAAAAGGTTCCAATAAAAAAGGATTAAAAATAAAATAAATAGAAATAAAAAAATAGAGATTAAATCTGACATAAAAAAGTTCCAATAAAAAAGAATTAAAAACAAAACAAAGAGCAGTAAAAAAAATAAGGACTAAATCTGACATAAAATAAAATAAACTAAAATATTGAGGGGTGTAATTCAAAAAATAATTCAATTAAGAAGATGATATAAAATACTGAAAGATGTAATTGAAAAATTAATTTAATTAAAAGAATAATTACAAAAAAACTTAATAATTAAGAGAATAGGTACTAAATTTGAAAGGTCAAAAAATCAAATGAGGGTTACATTGAAAGAAAATCTTTATTTTATGGATTATTTAAAGTAAAAAATATCTATAAAAATAATAAGATCAAATTTAAAAGAAAAAAATTAAAAAAATACTTTGAAAAAATATATAAAAATGCTCTAGGACGAGAGAGAAAAAAAAAAATAATCACCGAAGCAAAATCTAACATTTTTTTGGGTACACACACCGCTTATTAATAAAGGCAACTCTGTAAGGAATAAAACACTATGATGGAAGCCATATTTTGGCCATTGTACGATGCCATACTCATCGGACAAAGATCAAGGAAGCATTAACACGCTTTCGTATGAATATCACGTGCAACCCACTTTTATAATTAATTAATATTTTATATATGTTTAAATACTAAACTGCCCTTAATCAAACTTGATAACCGCAAAAAGAAACCAAATGGAAAAAAACATTAAAACCTCTTGATCCAAAGCAAAGATAAATTTAATTCAAGGGTATTTTGCTAACTTTATTGTATATTTAAAAATATATTTAAAAATAAAAAAATTGAAACCACCCCCGCCGGCCAGCTGACTATTTATTGCTTTCAAGGCCAATTATGTTATGTTTACAAGGGTTAAATTATTATTTTACTGATCCCATCCATAATGACATTAAATCTTGGTTTACAATAATAAATTTAGAGTAAAAATAAGGGTTTTTTTAGTTTCTTTTCTAATATGATTTTAGCCTTAATGTTTTTTTTATTTAAAAAAAGGTTAAACATATCCATGTAATTAGATGGAGATTTCTTCGTTTAATTTTGTTCTCCATATTTTCTTGTAAAATAAAGAAGAGGATGCACACACACTCATGACAAAAATAGAGCATAAAATCTATTGATGCGGGTGTTTAAATGCATGTGTAATTGTTTTTAAATATTTTTTAAAAATATTTTTTATTTGGAAAAATATTAAATTAATATTTTATTAGTGTTTTTTAATTGTTTTGATGTGCTTATATAAAAAATAAAAAACAATATATGAAAAAAATATTTTTAAATAAAAAATTATTTTGAAAAGTATCATATACCATA
>Ga0325405_1004109_pt1 | contig 14905 bp, 5 predicted proteins | sample PopdelMetagenome_21_FD_205663 | JGI IMG/M metagenome (GOLD analysis project Ga0325405, IMG submission 205663) | Populus deltoides microbial communities from Bellville, Georgia, United States - Xylem-Control-R2 | ecosystem: Host-associated > Plants > Phyllosphere > Stem > Wood/Secondary xylem... | reverse complement strand
TTTCAAAATATTTACAAGTAAACAATAAAAAATTGAGTAAAACAAACAAATTAATCCCTCAAGTTTTTTTAAATAATTAATTGATTCTTTAAATTAAAAATATTAATGTACATCTGCAGCTATTCTTGCATTATAGGTTTCAAATATTGTACATATTCGTGGATGAATTTGTTTCTCTCTTGATTATCTCTCCTGCATTTTTTGCTCTTGGTTCGTCTGGATTCTTCTACAGTCTCGCGCTGGTCTGGAACAAGGTGATCCTCTGTGTCAATTAATCTACATTTCTTTCCCTTCTCTCTTTTCCTTAATGGGTGTTGCAGGCTTCTTTCTCTGAATGTTAAATGCTTTTTTTGTGATTTTGTGTCCTTTGGTATCATCTTCTTAATTTTACTATTAGTTAATGGATATTAATTCGACCTCTTGTTCATTTTTATTGTTGTTGTTTGGCTCACTTTTATATTCTTTTTATAGATTTTTCGCCTGCATCCAATTTGCAAAAATAGATACATACATGACTTTTATTAATTAATAAGATTAGATAATATTTGTATAATAAGAATACACGATGCATGTATTGAGTTCAATGTTTTTGAAAAAGAAAATTTTTAATTGATTAATCTATAAGTGTATAAATTTATTTACTAAATAATATCTTAATTAATTAATAAATTTCATGTTCTCAATGATATTAATTTATAGATGTTTAATTAACTGTATATTGTATTAATTTTTTAAAAAATATATAAATTTTACATGATAAAATTAAAAACACTCAACTCCATATAAGGAAAATATTTATTTTTTTAAACGACAATACAAAATATATGATAATAATAATATGTAAATTCAAATCTATCTCTAATTAGGCATATGTCATTGCGGCAACAATTGCTTACTAGCCAGGGACATCATTAGCTTTTTAGCTTCCATTGGTTTAGCCATGCGTTGCCTCTTTCATTTCTGGACAATCATTAGGCAAGACTGTTTAGGACATTCTCATTATCAAAAAAAAAAAACAAAACACAAAACAAATATCTTAATGTTGTTCATCTGGTTATAGGATTAGAGTTTGTTTAATGCTGTGTTAACAGTATTTTTTTTTTAAGTATTTTTAATTTTAAAATAAATTGAAATAATATATTTTTTATTTTTAAAAAATTATTTTTAATATTAATACATGAAAATAAATTAAAACCACTAAAAAACAAATTTAAAAACAAATTTAAATTTTTTTAAAAATATTTTTAAAACACTGACTTGTGCAGAATGACACTTCCGAGAGGAAAACTAAACATGTTGTTGACACTACTCTCACCTGATTACAACCTATTTAATTAACTGAATGCCTAGTTCAATTCTTGATAAAATGTCATTCTATCGGAAATTGGCTGGTTCTCCTCCTGATTACAACTTCCAGCTTTGGATTTTCTTTTATTTTTTTATGTTATTGTTTCTGATTTGGGTATTTGATTTGTCCTTTTTTTTGTTTTTTTTTTTACAGTGTTGAAAAAAAAGAAGCTTTAGAGGAAGTATGTGAAAAATAGGTTCTTCATCAACTGTAGATATTTCAGCAATGCAGGTAAATAAAATCACTTTTAAAATTGTGGGTTTTGCTTAAAATCTCTGTTTCTTATTAATTAGAGCCTGTAATTGCTTTTTTGGATGTACAAGTATGTTTTTCTTGATGGGGTTATGTTATGGTGTTGCGGTTGTTTTGTTGGTAGGAAATTATGTTGGAGTTTCGTGCTGGTAAAATAGTTTTCGATGGAAAAAAGTTTGTTCCTAATTCTCAACAAGGACTTGTTCGCATTGGAAGGGTAAACTGGTGTCTTTTGGTTTTTTTTTGTGTTATGTAGAGTTCGTGCCTGTGTAAAGATTTTTAGTTACTTCTGTTGGTTTGGTTTATCTTAAAAAGACTTTGATTTCTAGTTTAATTTTTAATATCTTGTTTGTTTTTGTATTTTAAAAATATTATTAAAAAATTTAATTTTTTTATGTTTTTTACTTTAAATTAATATATTTTTAGTTTTTTTAGATCATTTTGATAGAATGATGTTAAAAATAATTTTTAAAAAATAAAAAAAATTATTTTGATGTATTTTCAAAGGGAAAAAACTTTGAAAAGCAACCGCTATCACACTCTCAAACACTCCTCAAAGGAGTACAAGTTCTCTGTTATTTATTTTAAGTTTTTTTTCTATGTTGTTTTTTAAAAGAATTAGTTTTTAAAATCTTAGTAAATTATATAATTGGATTTATTTTGATGTTTATCACCCGTGTATTATATATTCAATTCTTTAATAGTTAGAAAATACAAAGAGGTAGTGGCACTTACACAGAGTATTTGTATCTTGTTTTTTCTAATTAAAAACTTGAATTGATTTATTTATTTTTTTTTAAATTTGAATACTTGCTCTTATAAATTTTATAATTAATAGTATTTTATTTTCAATTTTTTCCAAGGCCTAAATTTTCCACACGTAATTTAAAAAGGAGCAAGTCTTGTATATCCATCATCGTCATGCATGTGTCTAGCATTAACCTTTTATTCATGTTTTTTCCAAAAAAAAAAAAAAAAAAAAAACTTGACTTGGGATCAGCGTTTTAAGAAGGAATAAAAGTTTTGGTTAATCATGCAATTCATTTTTTTTTTTTTGTACTCTATGGTTTCGATGAACATGATTTTCTTAAGCTAGTTGTAGTATATATAAATTTCTTTTAACATTTTAGAAATATAATTCACATCTCAATTGATAAATTCACAAATTAATATAATAGGTTTTAATATTTATTTTTAATATATATTTTGAATTTAATATTAGTAGTTATAGAGTTTATTTAGTTAATAAAAATTGTTCCACTTTTGTTATATCACTTTCCTATTAAAGGGGTTGTGTGCAGCCTTGCAAATTATTTTAAAGTTTATTTATTTTGAATTTAATATATAATTTTTTTTTGAATAGATAAATTTTATTTTTAAAAATAAAAAAATTAATTTCAAATAATATTTTCAATATATGAAACCTGACATATTATTATTATTTTTTATTTTATTCAATCAATTTATAATATGTGTGTCAATTTTTATTATCGTTTGATCGAATTAAAAAATTATTTTAATTAGAAAATTTAGAAAACACAACTGTAATATCATGTTTTGTGAAATTAAATATTTTGATTTATATTTGTCTATTGATTTTTCTAGTTTTTATTTTGAGTCATCATTTATGGTTTTTTTTTCACTTATTAAGACACATAATTCTTAATTTATTTAACTATATTTGTGTATAAATTTTTTAATTTTCACTTGAAAAAATTTTAAATAAAAAATTTATTGAAGAAATCTATATATAATTTTTTTTTAATTAAAACAATTTAACTTGTGGTGAAGCTGTGGTCAAATAACTAAGTCTATGTACTAAAATGAGTGGCACTCAAAGGTTCACATGTCTTATCTTCCAAACAAGAAGAGACAAGAAAAGTAGTAGGTGATGTTCTTTTCTCCGGTTGTAAATAGATGAAGAGATTAATACCAAAAACATGGACAAATATTGATGTGGACCCAGACCACTTTGATTATTCTTCACTTTCTTCGTTTTTCCTGTGTTTCACTACTTGATGATTCAAAAGTTATCTATTTAAAACAATTTAATGTTTTTAAAATATTTTTAAAATACAAAAATAAACAGGTATTGTTATGTCATGTAGCTAAATTTATTCTAACGTTATTGACATGAGAATTATATATTCAATTTGTTAAGTGTTAGCAATGCAAAAGAGACAATGAGAAGTACAAATTATATGTATTTTATAATTTTTTTTATTTAAAATCTTGTATCAATGTTTTTTTTTCAATTTGAATACTTATATTCACGGAATTTAATCAATAAAATATCTTCATTAGTTTTACTATCAAAATGATGATGTCATAGTTAACTCTTTTTAGATTAGTCTGGATTGATTTTATTTTATTTTTAATTTATGAACAATAAAGATATATAAAATGCTTATAATTTATATTTTTTTTTATTCAGGTACTCTAATTGATTTTATTTTTCTATTTAAGTACTTGATAAACTAATGTTTGTCCATAAATTTATTTACATTGATTTCTCTAATAAAAGTATAAAAAAATTCAATAAAATTATATTTTGATTAATAGATTTGAACTTAAGTGTTGTTACCTATTTTTGAACCCCACACAAAAAAGAAGAACATACAAAAATTAATTAATTAAATAATAATAATAATAATAATAATAATAATAAATAAAATAAAATAAATAAATAATATATGTCATAGTGAGAAAAGCTGTCGGACTACCCAAAATGGTCAAAAATTAGTTGAGGAGGTTAAAAAATGCAAAGATTGAAATTTGTCAGTATATCGTTGACTAATGAGAGCCTTGTTGACAAAGAAAATTTAATTTTTTAAAAATATATCCAAAATCAGATGATTATGGATTCAATTAAATTTTATTGAGGGTTTAATTGAATTTATGGAGGGTTTGATTGAAAAAAAATTGAGTTTTATGTCGATTTAGGCTTTTATTGGAAGAAATTAAAGTTCTAGGGTCCAATTATAATTTTGAAGAGTTGATTTCGTCAAATCAAGGGCTTAATTGCATAATTATTAAAGTTTTATGGGTAATTAGGGACTTGATTGAAAAATTACAAAACTAAGGGCCAAATCGGAAAAGGCACGTCAATAGAGAGGTTGCAATTGACCAAGTCAAGGGCTAAATTGAAGAAATTATAAGTTTATTGATCAATTAAAGGTCAAATCACATGAGTCCAGAACCAAAGATTGTCTTGTAAATGGGGCTAAAATCTAGGGATCCAATTACAATTTATTCGGGGGCTTGATTACAAAATTGCAAAACATCCAATGACCAAATTAGAAATATTCATTTTGAATTTTAAAACGGTACCGTTTCCTTGACAACTGTTCATTACCTTCTTCATTAACAACGGTTTCTACAGTAAAAGGCGGTGAAGACGTTAGCGGTGGAGCTGCTTCAATCAGGGGAGCACGTCTCATGGTTGTATCCCTCTCCACCATGATGCACTCCGTCCGTTACAACCTTCCTGCAATAAATCCTGAAAAACATGCATCCTCTTGCTATAAAAAGCTAGAGGAGAGACAGATAGAAAAAAAAAAAGAAAAGGAGGAGACAGGGAGGGAGAGCGAGAAGGACAAGAGAGAAAGTGGGGAGTAGCACGAGAGGGAGACAGAAATGAGCAGAAGGAAAGAATGTAAGCAGAGGAAATCGTTGAGACCAGAACCAACGTTGCCATCGTCTTCGTCATCTCAAAAACCAGAGACGAAGAAGAAGAAGAGTGCAAATAAGAATTGAACGAAAAGGAGAATCAGAAATGAAAACAATAGCAGAAGGAAAGAAAGAAATGTTGCTCGATCAGAGCACTGATCACCCTCAACTTCATCTTCATCTTCATCTTCAGGCAGCAGCTCTAGGGGATGTTTGAGAGGACTAGAGAGGGAGAGAAAGAATAAAACAGGGAACAAGAGGAACAACAGAGGAGAAGAGAAAAAAAGTAGAAGGTAAACGCAGTGAAAGAAAGAAGAACCACCAACCAGTCAGCGCTGCGGTACACAATCACAACACCGTCCACTGCCACCGGCAGCACCGCTAGGCCGCGGGTCTACTTCTTCCTCTTCCTCTTCCTCCTCCTCCTCTTCTTCTTCTCCAGGTTGCTCCACTGTTCACGTTGCATGTGAACAGTGGAGAGTCTCTTTACTGTTTGTTTTAGTTTTCTAGGCCGACCAGCGCTGGCCCAGCCCAAAATGGTGGGTCAGGTCCGGCCCAGTCAAGAAAAAAAATTTCTTCAAAAAAAACATTTTAAAAAATATGTGATTTTCCTGCATATTTTTCTACTGAATTTTTCTTAGTATTGGTTTGTATTTTTATACCGTAAAGATACAAATTTAGAATTAAAATACCCAATTTTCGTCAAAACATTGAAAAATAAAAAAAAAATGTTTTTATTTTCATGCATATGGCCAAGTATCTCAAAGAAAAAAAATCATATCATATTTTCATACAACAAAAATTTAAAAATATGTATTAACATGCATTTTGGTTTTAATAACCAGTTTATTAAAATTACGAGAACTAGGCCAATATTTCAAAAATTTCAAAAAAAATATTTTTTTTCTTTTAGTATCTGGGGTTATGACCTTATACGTAAGATGTATTCTGGATATTAAATTCTTTTGTTGACGTTAGAACGGTTGTTAAGTTTTACCCAATAAGATAAAGATCTCATTATCGAGGAGGATGTTAAATTTTGACCAATTATTACTAAATTGCTACTGGTATAACTATCTCTTGCAAATGGCAGCGAGGATTTTAGGCTTCTATCAATCAAGGTTGTCAATTCCATTTTAATTGGTGTTTTATTTTTTTAATTGTAACAATATATTTTGGTTTTTGAGTATTTTGACGTGTCATTTTGGATTATTCTATATATACTTTGGACTCATCAAATCGATTGGGTCATATTGATTTAACTCTTTATTTTTACTTATAATTGAAATTTAAATTGTATAATTTCAAGTTAGTTTATTTTTAAATGTCAATTAAAATTATATTTGTTAAAAATATTGAGATAACAACATATTGGATCGACCCAGGTTAATCTAGGTTAATCTTTTAAATCCGTGATTCAGATCATGAGACCATAATAATCCTAAATAAAAACAAATTATGAATCACAATTTTTAATAAACCTATAATTGAATTATGAAATTAAAAAAAAATTCAATCTAAAAAAAGACACAAAAAATGACCTTACAAAACAAAATTATTAATTTAAATAAAATTATGAAAATATCATCGACAATCTCACAAAGTCTTTCTAAACTCTAATTGTTCTAAAATTTTAACTTACAATATAAATATATGTTAGGAGATTCCTCGTAAATTTTTAGTCCAATCCAACAGTTGAATTGAGAGATATAACTAATACCATAAAACTAGACTACATTTTTTTTTTATAAAAGCAAAACAAAACATTATTTGATCATATAAGTTCATAGCTCTTAAGGACAAGAAATATACCACAAGATTTAAAACTATTTTATATTTCATTAAAATAAATAAATAAATTACTTATATGGTTACAATAACAACATTCCCAATTAAACAGAAGTTCATAGCTTTTATAATGCTTCTAATCTGAATATCTTTTAGAAAAAATTTAATTTTATTGTGGTTTGATTTTTTAAAATTTTATATCTTATAATTTGATTTTTATATTAATTTTGGTTATCATTTAGTTTTCTTTTATTTTTTTATTAAAATTTTTTATCTATCAGATTTATTTTTTATAATTATTTTTTTAATATTTTATTTAAAATAATTTATAACATTATAATTTTTTTTTTATCATCTTTTAATTTCAATTTTTTTATATGTCATGTACAGCTAAGGGACCCATCCCTTTGTATAAAAAATGATTTGACGGTGCTTGGATTGGGTGTATGCCTACGTACTTAGTTTTCTAAACAGGCCTTGAGCTTTATTTTTTTCTATGCAGTATTATATATTCAATTCTTTAATAGTTAGAAAATACAAAGAGTTAGTGACACTTACACAGGGTATTTGTATCTTGTTTTTTCTAATTAAAAACTTGTATTGATTGATTTATTTATTTTAATTTAAATACTTGCTATTATGAATTTTTATCAATCAAGTCTCTATATTAGTTTTGTTGCCAGAATGCAAATAACACGATTAATAGTATTTTATTTTCAATTTTTTTCAAAATCTAAATTTTCCACACGTAATTTCCATAAAGAAAGTAGCAAGTCTTTTTTATCTATCATCGTCATGTGCCTAGCATTAACCTTTTATTCATGTTTTTTTCAAAAATAAATAAATAAATAAACTTGACTTGGGGTCAACGTACGTTTCAAGAAGGAATATAAGTTTCGGTTAATTACATAATTTTATGCAATTCATTTTTTTTTCATGTACTATATGATTTCGATGAACATGACTTTCTTAAGCTAGTTGTAGTATATAGAAATTTCTTGTAGCATTTTAGAAATATAATTCACATCTCAATTGATAAATTCACAAATTAATATAATAAGTTTTAATATTTATTTTTAATATATATTTTGAATTTAATATTAATAGAATAATAGTTATAAAGTTTATTTAGGTAACAAAAAATGTTCCACTTTTGTTCTCTATCTATCACTTTTCCTTTTAAAGGGGTTATGTACATCCTTGCATATTATTTTGAAGTTTATTTATTTTTAATTTAATATATAAAATCTTTTGTATAGATGAATTTTATTTTTTAAAAATAAAAAGAAATTTATTTTGAGTCATCGTTTATGGGTTTTTTTTCATTTATTAACATACATAATTCTCAATTTATTTGATTACATTTATATATAAATTTTTTAATTTTCATTTAAATTTTTTTAAATAAAAAATATATTAAAGAAATCTATATATAATTTTTTAATTAAACAAATTTAACTTGCGATGAAGCTCTGATTAAATAACTAAATCCATGTACTAAAATGAGTGGTATTAGAAAGTTCACATACCTTATCTTCCAAGCAAGAAGAGACAAGAAAAGCAGTAGGTGATATTCTTTTCTCCGGCTGTAAATGGATGAAGGGATTAATACCAAAAACATGGACAAAAATTGATGTGGACCCGCACCACTTTGTTTATTCTTCACTTTCTTTACTCTTCCTGTATTTCACTACTTAATGATTCAAAAGTTATCTATTTAAAACAATTTAATTTTTTGAAAATATTTTACAATATGGTTACAATATTTTTTTCTTAAGAAAATAAATTGATTTCTTGTGTTAATAACATTTAAGGATTTCTTCCAATCAAATAATCAAATTTATTTTAATTAAAAATTTTCCAATCAATAACAGCATTCCATATTAAACCAAAGTATTTCCACGAACCCATCTCGAGGAAAAATGCATGATGACAACGGTCTCAGGGACCAATGTGCAGATGGAAATGGTCTCACGAACTCATAAATGCTTACGGGGCAATAGTCTTATAGACCATCTCACTAGCGTGGAAAAAATGCAGATGACAAAAGTCTCAGAGACACATCTCACATTGCAAATTTTCATCCATCTTATTTGTTGTCTGTGTTATAAAAAATAGACTTTCTAGAAAGAAAAAGAAGAAAACTTATTATCATGACAATAACAAGAAGTATTTTAGAAATAATTCAATCTAAAAAAGACACAAGAAATGACTTTTCGTAACAAAATTATAAATTTAAATAAAATAATAAAAATATTATCGGCAATTTCGCAAAGTTTTAATAAATTCTGATTGCCTTAAAATTTTAATTTACGATATGAATATATGATAGGAGATTCCTCATCAAATTTTAGTTTAATCTAGTAGTCGAATTAAGAGATATAATTAATACCGTAAAACTAAATTATATTTTTTTTTATAAAAGCAAAATAAAATATTATTTGATGATAATAAAATAGCTGAAATATAATCAAAATATTCTAGTCAGAATTTAGGTGAAATTCATAAAAACAAAATAAGATTTTGAATTTATTCTATTTTTTAAATTGAAATAAAATATACCTCTCTCATTCTAGTTGTGACATGATAAAATTAAAAACAATACACACGGTCCCATCTCGTGGAAAAAATTGAATGATGACAATAAAATAAGATTTTGAGGATAATTTATTTCAATGTCCTCTCCATCAAAATCCTTTTTGTTTATATATATATATATATATATATATATATATATATATATTCATGGCCGTCTTCGAGAAATCACATGAGAAACGCACAGTTTCGTTGATTAATCAAACAATTAATTAATTAATAAATAGTAAAATGGTAAGACCAAGAGTTGTGACTGTGACTGTGACTGTGACTGGCAATGAATGACAGGTTTGACCCTTCACATGACAGGATAAATTTAAATGATATATTTTCAAGTTAGTTTATTTTTAAATATTAATTAAAATTATATTTATTAAAAATATTAAGATAATAACATATTGAATTAATTTAGGTTAATTTTTTAAATTCGTGACTTAGATCATGAGAACATAATAATCCTAAATAAAAACAAATTATGAATCTTAATTTTTAATAAATCTATTGTTGAATTATAAAATTAAAAAAAAATTTAATCTAAAAGAAGCACAAAAAATAACCTTACAAAAAAAAATTATAAATTTAAATAAAATTATGAAAATTTCATCGGCAATCTCACGAAGTACTCTTTCTAAACTCTAATTGTTCTAAAATTTTAACTTGTAATATAAATGTATGTTAGGAGATTTCTTGTAAAATTTTGGTTGAATTTAACAGTTGAACTGAAAGATATAATTAATACTGTAAAACTAAATTATATATTTTTTTTATAAAAGCAAAACAAAATATTATTTGATCGTAATAGAATGGCTGGAATAGAACCAACATATTCCTGCCAGAATTTAGGTGAAATTCATGAAATGAGATAAGATTCTAAATGAGAAGAAATATTTTTTAATTTATTTTATTATTTAAATTGAAATAAAATAAACTTGTCATTCTAGATGTGATATAATAAAATTAAAAACCATAGGCTTTTAGTGCCCCAAGTGTGCGGCCCCATCCCGTGGGAAAAATTGCATGATGACAATGATATCACTGACCCATCTCGAGGTGGATGATTTGTTGCAATGTCCAAATCTCCATCAAAATCCTTTTTGTTTTGAAAAGCATTATTTGTATGGATAGGAGATAAAAATAGATAGAGGATACTAATACATAATCATGAAAAAGAAGCTTTTAATCATATAGAAAACATCATTGATTGAAAATAAACTATTGAGGAAAAAATTATATTAACTCATATATGGAATGAAATTTACCCTAATTAAAATTGAAAATCTTACTGCATGGCATCTCGAACAAATCTTTGCCGATATATTATCATGTGCTTTAGCTAGGGTGACTCGGGATTAATTTGGAATTATTTATTTATTTTTTAATATTTATATGTTTTAATAAATTAAAAAAATAATTTATAAATACTTAGCCTAGCCTCGTGTATTTTTTATAGCATGCTTAAGAACTTTTCCACGTGAAACAAATATTTCAAAGTTTTTTGTTCTCCAAAACAAAGAGTGCATAAATGTTTAATAGAATATTTGTAACATATTACTGTTACAATAGCTAATAATAATAATAAAAAAAACTAGTTTTGGTTTAACGAACAAAAACAATTTATTACTAAAGCAAAGGTCAAAAAACCATATGCGTTGTCTTATATGTAGGAGGGGAGAAATCAAAGGTTTTTTTTTTTTTTTCTTTTTTTTTTTGTTGAGCCCGGCCTAATTTTATATATGCGTTGTCTTACTATTTTTGTTTTATTAGTTTTTAGTAAATATTAAAATTTATTATATGAACACTAAAATAAGATTTTATTTTTTTAATATGAGATTAAAAGCTCATTAATATATATATACATAAAAAAATATATTTTTGCAATGTAGAATAATAAATTTTTATATTTAAATATTTTAACTTAAAAAAATAATATAGTTATAACATAAAATAAAATTTTTTTTTTAAATAATCACCTAAATTTTTTAATTTTCAAGATATATAATCGATGATACTTCAAAATCTAGTATGTTAAGAAACCTGGGTTTTTAAGCATCTGGATAATGGATGTCACATTCACGATTCGAACGCTTCGTTTTATCCAAAACGCATCCATTGTCATTGGCATGTGCAAGCTGTCGCCACTTGCCTAATTAATTAAACAGGACAACTAATTAATAGAGCCGTGTCTTATGAGCGCCATGTGTTTCTGCCATAAAAACATGTAATAGTATATCTACATTTCCATTTTTATTATAAAAAATATCCAGAGGTTATAATCGAAGATGGAAATCAACGGTTTAATGACATATTTTATCTCTAAATTACTGGGTTATGATAAAATAAGACATGAGTTATCAATTTATTTTATTGTATTATTGTTTGTTACAGTCTGCCCCCAGAAAAAGAAAAGGATTTATTGTCATGACAATCACAAGGAGTATTTAAGAAATAATTCAATCTGAAAAAAGACACTAAAAATGACATTTCATAATAAAATTATGAATTTAAATAAAATTATAAAAATATTATCAGTAATTTCATAAAATTTTTATAAATTCTGATTATCTTAAAACTTTAATTTATGATATAAATATATATTAGGAGATTCCTTATAAAATTTTAGTTTAATCTAGAAAATTAAACTATATTTTTTTATAAAAACAAAACAAAATATTATTTGATCATAATAAAATGGCTGGAATATAATCAAAATATTCTAGTGAAAATTTAGATGAAATTCATAAAACAAAATAAGATTTTGAAGATGAAATATCTTCTAATTTATTCTATTTTTTAAATTGAAATAAAATGTACCTCTCATATGCCCCATCTAGTGGAAAAAATTGAATGATGACAATGGTATCACGTGGATAATTTGTGGCCGTTCAAAATCCTTTTTGTTTTGAAAAGTTTATATATATATATATATATATATATATATATATATATATATATATATATATTATTTTATTACTTTCTCCCCGTCTCCTGTCTGTTTTTCTTTAATGCTAGAGATAACCTCTACTTTTGGCTGTAGCACCTTTCTATAATAATACTCGACTATTATAAAAAAGAAGAAGAAGCATAAGCAGTAATATCTAAGGGGATTGATTTTTATGGGTAATGAGTTATTTAATTTATTTTTAAATATTTTAAATAAAAAATAATAATTTTATATTATGATTTGTTTAAATAATAAATTTGAGTTAGAAATCTTGATATATCAGTAGGTAATCTATAAAAAATCTAGGTTTGAGGTTGAAGATGATAAAATTTCAGTTTTGATCTCTCAATTTATAAAAATTTAAGTTAATCTCAAACTTTAAAAAAATTACATATTGATCCCATGCTTGACAATAAATGCCATAGCTTCTGGTGTTGCCTTTGACGCAGACATTATAAGGCCCCCCTCATTTTCATCATCAACAACAATTACTAACTGCAGAGAATCATCACACATTAGTAACATAAAGCCTTTGAATTGTAATGATGTAAGGCCTAAGCATACGAGCTAGACCCAGAAAATTAAATAATAAATCAAGAGGGTGAGCCTTTAGGTGAAATTCATGGAAGAGATAAGATTCTAAAAAGATGAAATATCTTCTAATTTATTCAGTTTTTTTTTTAAATTGAAATAAAATATGCTTTGACCCATAGCTTTTAGAGCTCCAAGCGTGCGGCCCCATCTCGTGGGAAAAATTGCATGATGACAAGGGTATCACTGACCCATCCCGTGGTGGATAATTCGTTAAAATGTCCTCTCCATCGAAATCCTTTTTGTTTTGAAAAAGGATTATATATCTTTATATTAGTTTTCAAGTTTTGAGATATAAATTCATAGCTCTTAAAGACAAGAAATATACCACAAGATTATTTAAAACTATTTTATATTTTATGTAGAAAAAACGCTTGATAGCAATGGTCGCATGGACCATGCATCCCACTAGCTTATATCGTGGAAAAAACGCAGATGACAATATATATAGTCTCACACTGTAAATTCTTATCCATCTTACTTGTTGATTGTGTTAAAAAAAAAAAAATAGATTGATAGAAAGGAAAAAGATATTAATTGATTTTATCAACAATACTATTTAATTTTGCCATCGCCATCAAAATTAAGGCATGATTTTTCACACGTAATTTCCATAAAGAAAGTAGCAAGTCTTCTTCTATATCCATCATCATCATGCAAAGTGAGCTCCCTAGCGTTAACCTTTAATTCATATTTTTCCTTAAAAAACAAACTGGCATGGGTTCAACTTTATAAGAAGGAATACAAGTTTTCGGTCAATTACTTTTATGCAACTCAATTTTTTTTTTATAATGTGGTTTTAATCAAATTTATTAAATTTAATTCAAGCCTAACATTTTTAATCTGTAACCTAAACCGATTTAGGTTTAGAAAAAACAAAGTGATGAATATAACATTTTCATTTTGGTTTTTCATCCATTTTACAAAATTACAATTTAACTCTTAAAAATCTGCAAAAATTTCTAATTGGTCCCTAAATGTAATATTAGCTTTTTCATATTGGTTTGATAAATAATTGAGAGTTATTTAGTGATTTATTATCAAGTTTTATGGTTTGTTTTCTTATGCAACCAATACTCACATAAATGTGGCCTTAAACTCACCATCCATTAATCTTATCAATAACATATTTAATCATCATATACATATCCTCACCCTTGTTGTAGTTTTCTATTCATTTCCACACAGACAGTGCATAAAAGCACTACGACAATAGTTGTTCCAATGTCTTTTTATTATTGATGTATGTTCGACATTTTTAATATCTTAGAAGAGCACAGAGAAGGTTTATGAGGATTCCATGGGAAGAGCATCATGCAACTTCTAACTGGGCATTGGATGTCATTGCACACCCAAGAAAATGCTTCTTCTTTTTTTTAAATCTTTTTCTCACAAGATAAGGTAATTGGCTGTGGTGTGATTTCTATACGGCTTGTGTGTTTTAGATGGGCTTGTGGTGGTCACCCAAGAGAGTGTCACTTTTAGCATTCTTTTAGATAAGGTGATTGGTTGTGTTTAAAAATCAAAATGCCACACACCAGAAAAGTCAATTACTTAAGATTTGTGGAAGATATGAATGATACAAGAGATTAGAAAATGATTGCTATTATCCACAATTTCTGTAGTATTCCGAGTTTATTATTATTGATAATATATATATATATATATATATATATATATATATATATATATATATATATATATATATGAAACAATCTCAA
>Ga0325405_1004093_pt1 | contig 14936 bp, 4 predicted proteins | sample PopdelMetagenome_21_FD_205663 | JGI IMG/M metagenome (GOLD analysis project Ga0325405, IMG submission 205663) | Populus deltoides microbial communities from Bellville, Georgia, United States - Xylem-Control-R2 | ecosystem: Host-associated > Plants > Phyllosphere > Stem > Wood/Secondary xylem... | reverse complement strand
CTGATGCTAATATAGCATGTAATTCTAGTTTAGGTGCTCAAATGTTGATCAGTAAACTACTCACCATAAGGGACTAGAAAACGTTTCAGAAGGTAAAAGTTTAAAATTTTTTATATTTTTAATTTTTGAAAATAAAAAAATATATATATTATTTTAATATATTTTTAAATAAAAAATATTATGAAATTCAAATAGAACTATGACATGTACGCAGAAAATGTCATGGCAAAGGTGCTGTGGTACTTGACAACAATATATATATATATATATATATATATATATATATATATATATATATATATATATGTATATATATATTTTTTTTAATTAAAACAACTGTTCTCGTACGTTGCGATAAAAGAAAGAAATAAAGTTCTCTCTCTCTTGAAGGAAAAGATATGAGATGTATTTATAAATAATATGAAGAAATACTATTTCGATTTTATATAAAGTTTGATTCCTAATTGAAATAGTTACTTTCTCTAGCTACTTTCAATTACATAAAATAAATATTATTTTACTAAAATAAAAACTAAGAATGGAAAGCTGACTCATCGAGATTTATTAATATTTAGGAGATACAAATCCCATATATAAAATGCTTATTTTTAAAAAGTTTCATGAAAAAAATCAAACATTTAATTTAATTCAATAAATATTTGAATTTATTATTTTATTAAGATTAAAACAATTTATTAATATTAATGAAAGATATCAACATATAGTCGAACAAACCTAATTAAAGGTAATTCTACCAAATAATTGAAGAATTTAGAGTCAATATCTCAAAGAATGGCAAACTTCCTGCAGAAAAACATTATTATTGCATGGCACAAATTAACTCGTCTTTGTGAGGGGTACTACGTACGTATCAGAACCTCAATTAGGTTGGAAATATTAATTAATTAGTTCACTATATATAAGGAATAATATAGCTATGGTGAATTTTAGTAAATTATTGCAGCACTCAAGCGCATAATTATTCAGATTATCAAATACTAGGTAGGAAATAATCACTTGCTCGCCCATATCAACTATGAAGAACAATACATGGGGTGAAGATTGGTCAAATATCCTAAAATAAACGCATAGTATTGAGACATCACTTCTTGGATTAAGAGATAAATGGAGAGGAGTTTTAAGTAAGCTAATATAATATAATTAACATTGTTATAAAACTTGATCCGGAAATAACTCAGAGTAATGTCAGGGTATAAGTGAAAAGAGTCAATTCAAGTTGACACACACACACAAAATAACATTGTTTTAAATAAAAATAAATAAATAAAACAAAGATCAATGAATTAAGGATCAGGTTTTGACCGGATTTTATTTAGGTTGTTGGTCAACTAGAGTTTTCGACTATGTCAAACCAAATTAATGTCTTAACCTATTTTTTTTTCTTAACACGAACTCATTCAAGCCCCAGGTTGATTCAAATTTTATAACCATGATAATAGATGAAAATATTTATGGCATCGCATGCAATGAAATATTTGATACGAGGATAGTGTGATTCAGCCTTCCTATATTTGGTTGGTAAAGATCGTTAGGATATAAAATGTTGATTTAATATTCTTTGTAGTCAATTGGTTGGTTATACGTGATATTATTAAATTCATGTAAATATATGTTTTATTTTTGATAAATGCTTAATTTATCTTTAATATTCATATAATATTAGATTAATGAATCTAGAGTAAAGATAAAGTCCATGAGACAAAAATGCTTTGCACAAAAAAAATAAATTATAAAGTTGTCATAATTATAAAATTCATGTTGCATCAAAACATTGTTCTTAAAATGTTCATGGTCGATACTCTTTTAAATATTGGATATTCATTACAGCTAGAGAGATTGATACATATTATGTTCTTTTCTTTATGGAAAGAAGTAGTTGTTCTCATAAGCTGATGTGTAAGGAATACTTAGAACTAATATGTAAGTGCTTATTATAAAACATGTACACTGAACTGACTTGCATGAGAATTCCATATGGAGAGATCACTCATGTCTATGAAAAGACTCATGTGAGGTTGTGTAAGTGATCCTTAGACTTGAAATCACTAAGTCATCTTATATAGAGAATATTATACTTTAATCGTGTTACATGTTATCTTAATCAAGGTGATGAAATGACGGACATTAGGTGCAACATTAACTATATGAAGATACTTGAGTGATCAAAATAAGCATTGGGTGTAACATTAATAGAAAATGTTTCATTTATTTTCAAATGTTATTGACTAAGAAATTCTTGGCCAGGATGGAATGAAATTTGAAAAGAATTTTAAATTTTATTCAAATGATCAATGACTATTATATAGAGAATAAACATGATTTAACATGGAAGACATACTTCATGCTTTAATGTTAAATCCGAACATTATTAATGAAAGGATATTAATTATACTGAGAAACCTGTCATTAAAAGTTTAAGTTAAACCACTAATGACTTTTCTAATATTTAAAGGATCATGACATGTTGCTAGACGATGCATCTGATCTTCAAATATAAATTAATCAATTGTTGAATTGATAATAAATTATTTAATTAGAATTAGAATTTATATTTGGACTAACACAATAAAAACTTAATGGGTTACATACATTAAGAATCATTAGTTAAAAATTAAACTTAGATGATTTAATTAAGTGTAACTTGATGAAAAATACAGAGATTTAATTAAGTATGACTCTAGGCATAACAATCCCTTTCTTCTAAATAGAAATTTAGAAGATTTCTCATGGATGGTTCATGTGGATTATCGTTGAGTGCTGGATAATTAGATGGCTTATAGTATGCGACAACTCAACCTTTAAAAAATTATTCAAAGCCGAAGAAGATCAGATCTTCAGGTAATAAATTTCTAAACAACTCTAGATTTGTCTAATAATATTCTAAGAACTCCCAAATAGTTTTATTTCATTATTTTTTCTATGTTTATGATATTCGGGAAATCTAACATATAAAACCCTAATTTGTTTTCATCTTTGTATATAACATGTTTAATTTATGTTTTGCAACTTCTATTAACTTTGTTTAACCATTTTTTCACCTAATTTGTCATGTTTTATTGAAAACAAAAACAAATACCTTAATTTATTGTTTATAGGTTACTATTCAAATATCCTGAAATATTTAATCAATGTTTAGGCTAATGTAATATTGAAATCTTTACAAAATACCGCATATTATTTTTGACTTTGCTTAAAAGTTGAAAACAAACACCGCCAAATCAACTCAATTAGCCAAAAGAAGTTTACAACATTCATTCAATAAAGCTTTTCTTGCATGGTCTATAAGGACTAGCTAATAACTATTATCATGATTATGAATTCTTGCATCTCCGTGAATATGTAACAACAAAAGCTAAATGGCGTGGAGTTTATATTATTCATCCTTTTACTGTTCACTAAGATATAGGTGATTGTGGATTAAAGCAGTGTAATAATGTAGTTGTTTTTGCCAAAGAAACTTGCTAGGTAAGCAATTGGGGGTGAGATCGTCTTTTTCATGGAATACATTTGGCATTCAAAGAATGGTTGAGAACATGATGATCTGTTCAGGTTTTTTGGGGTCTGGCGTTGGATAGCTGCTAGATACCTGACACTAGGGTCAGACATGTTTACCAGACCCTAAGAGACTCGATCACCTGGGTCAACCAGACCCGCGCGCCTGGGTCTGCAAATATTGAAATAGTTTATTTTTATATTTATGAATTTTTTATTCCTTTAATAGAAATTATATTTTATGGTTGTTACCAATATATTTTTTTTCAAAAGTATTTTTTATTTCAAAATAATATTTTTTTTATATTTTTAATGTTAATGCATTAAAATAATTTGAAAATATAAAAAAAATAATTTTTTTCAACAATATTTTTGAATGCAATAACAAACATGCTATAGTAATCATGTTTTTTCTTATAAATCTATAATTAAAAAATTTTTTATAAACTATCATAATTAACAAAATCAAAGAAAATAACACAACTTGATGTTGCAATCGAGTTGTGCTACTCCGATTTGAAACCTTTTAAAAATTTTAAAAGGCTTTGTGAACATCAAATTCCTTAACATTTAATATTATTAATAAATTTATTATTGATATTATTAATAAATTTTTTTAAAAATATTATTACAATTGAAAAAAAAACCATAGATTTGATTTAAAGGGTAATACTACTACTACTACTACTACTACTTTTTAATGTATTATATTATATTATATTATATTATAGAACTGTCTTCTTCTTTTTTACGATTTTAATTTTTTTTGAATGATTTTTTTTTAATGATTTTTTTTGTTTGATTTAGTTTGTTAATGTTAAATTTTTTTATTTAGTTATCAGACTTTCATGATACGGATCCCAGATTTGATGGGTTAACCTGGTTTGATGAATTAACTCAATTTTTTTTTCTTTTTAATTAGTTTTTTTCATTTAGTTTAGTTTGTTAATGTTAAATTTCTTTCTATTTAATTATCAGACTTTCATAACACGTATCCTAAGCTTGACGAATTAACTTGGTTTGACGGGTTAACCTGGTTTGAAGGGTTAACTCAGTTAATTCAGATTTTTTTTCTTTTTCTTCATTACTTTTTTTCTTCCTATTAGTTTTTTTTTCTTTGTTTTTTTTTCTTTTTAATTAATCTATTTAATTATCACACTTTTATGACACGACTTTATAGCCAGACCCACATCCAATGCTCTTGGGTCCGGTGTTGCAGCCAGACTCATTTAAACTTAAGTCATGTAATTTTAATATTATTATTAATATTATAAATATTATTCTTGTATTAAGCGTTGCAGCTAGACCCAAGGCTTTTAGGTATATCTTTGCAGAAAGACCTAACACTCTTAGATCTTAACTTTTTTGATATTTTTTATTCAAGAAAAAAAAATTAACCCATAGGGTATGACTTTGTTTTTCTTTTTCTTTTCCTTTCTAAGCCTTTTAATATGAATTGCACGGGGCAGTCCACAGTGAAAAAACTTATGCCTTTAGTTTATTTTTTTTCTATAGTTTCTTAATATTAAATTTTTTCTGTTTAATTATTAGGCTTTCATGACATGGATCCCAGGTTTGATGGTTTAACCCAGTTGATTTAGATTTTTTTCTTTTTCTTCAATAGTTTTTTTTCTTCCTGTCTGTTTTTTTCTCTTTGCTTTTTTCTTTTTAATTAATCTTTTTTTTTAATTTAGTTCATTAATATTAAATCTTTTTCTATTTAGTTATCACACTTTCATGACACGAATTCCAGGTTTGACGGGTTAACCTGATTTGGCGAGTTAACTCAGCTGATTCAAATTTTTTTTCTTTTTTCTCATTAGTTTTTTTCTTCTGATTTCATCTTTTAATATTGTTTGCAGTCCACAATGAAAAGGCTGATGCCTTTAGTTTTTTTTGTTTTGCTTTTTTTATGCCTTTCACTATGGACTGCACAATGCAGTCCACGGTGAAAAGGCTAATGCTTTCTTTTTTTGTTTTTAATTAATTTTTTTATTTAGTTTGTTGATATTGAATGTTTTTCTATTTAGTTATCAAACTTTCATGACACGGATCTTAAGTTTGACGGGTTAACTCAATTAATTTAGATTATTTTTTTTTCATTAGTTTTTTTCTTCTTATAAGTTTTTTTTCTGTTATTTTTTCTTTAGAATTAATATTTTTTTATTTAATTTAGTTCATTAATATGATTTTTGTTCTATTTAGTTATTGGTTGATGCCTATTTTCTATTTAGTTATCTTAGGTTTGACTAATTGAAGAATTTTTCTTTTCTTTTTGCTTTTTTTTTTGTTTTTATGCCTCTGACTGTGGATTGCACAGTGCAATCCATAGTGAAAAGGATGATGCCTTTTATTTGTCTTTATTTTTTTTCCTTTTTAAGTAATTTTTTTCATTTAATTTAGTTTGTTAATGTTCAATTTTTTTCTATTCAGTTATCAAACTTTCATGACACGGATTTTGGGTTTAACGGGTTAGCCCAATTAATTCTAGGTAACCCGTCATTTTTTTTTTCTATTTAGTTATCAAACTTTCACGACACGAATCTAAAGTTTGACGAGTTAACCTGCTTTGAAGTGTTAACCCAATTAATTCAGAATTTTTTTCTTTTTCTTCATTAGTTTTTTTATTTATGTTGGTTTTTTTCTCTGTTTTTTCTATTTAATTAATCTATTTAATTGTCACACTTTTATGACACGACCTTGTAGCCAGACCTACATCCAAGGCTATTGGATCTGGTATTGCAGCCAAACTCACTTGAACTTGGGTCATACAAGTTTAATGTTATTATTAATATTATAAATATTACTCTTAGGTCAGGCGTTGCAGCCAAACCCAAGACTCTTGGGTATAGCTTTGCAAAAAGACCTAACACTTTTAAATCTTAATTATTTTTTGAAATTTTTATGAAAACAAAATGACTCGCGGCATCGCGCGGGTCATGTAACTAGTTAACTACTAAGCGGAGTATATTAATATTATATAATTGCAATTTATAGATGTGATGCCGTGAAGTAGTTAATTGCTAACAGTTTTTATACCATGTTCTTGTCCAAATGTTGGTCATACATGAGGTTGAAATCGTTACAACAGTGTGATTGGCTGAAGGATTTTTTTGCAATGTTTTTTTGCTGGATTATGGCAATATATATGTTTTCATGTGTGTGTTGTGGAATTTCTGGCAGTTGGATTAATTGAATAATTTTTTAATTAGTTTTTGTGATTTTTTTATTTGTTTTTTATATGTTATTTCGAAATCATAAACTAAGTTAATTATTTGACAGCTTAAGTAATTGAGTTGATTTGATTTATTTTTTTAAGTTTTTTTAATTAAATAATTTTTTTTAAATTTTACTTTCCAACAACGCAATATTTTTTTTTTTATTTAGATTTTTTTTAAATTTTATCATTTAGTATTGAGTTATATAGGAACTGAGCTTTATAATATTTTTTTAATTTGTATTTATGTGGAGTTATCCCGATTTCATAGATAAAGTTTTTTTTATTTTATTTCAACATTCAAAATTAGATATGTTTATATATATATATATATATATATTGCATTATTTAAATATTTTTATTATATTTAATTTAATAACTACAAAGCCCATGTTACTTTAAATTAACAGAATTGTCACTCAAAAAACCCTCCCTCCCTTTGCCAAACTTGAAACCCTAGCTAGTAACTTGAATATATAATATTTTTCATTATATTTAATTTAATAACTACAAAGCCCATGTTACTTTAAAATAATAAAATTGTCGGTCAAAAAACCCTCTCTCTCTTTGCCAAACTTGAAACCCTAGCTGGTAACTTGAATATATCCATATCACTCTCTCAAGCTTTCAACTTTAACAGGAGAACAATCATTCTGGGTTTTGGGTAAATGGCAAATTGATTAGGTTTTTTTTTTTATAATGTAAATAGCAGATTTTAGTTGTTTATATTATATTATATATGAGAGTAGATTAGTTTTTTATTTAAATTTAAAAATTAAATTGACTAAAATATAAACCGTGATTTTTAAAATAATAAAAGCAAAAAATAAAATAAAATGAATTATCAAATGCTCAAAATATTTTTTTAATAAAAAGTTGATCTGACATTCAGTGCTACTCAAACCATCGACCTAGTAATATATTAAATTAGCTTCGTAAGACTTGCAATGCCTAAGCTATGAAAGCAAAATATATATATATATATATATATACACACACACACACACAGACCCCCATCAATTTGTGGTATCTTTATGAGTCAGTACATGTATGCCATTTAGAAATGGTGATTTCCACGATGAATTTAAGCCATCGGGTTTTTGCTGTTCATATCTAAAGGTAAGTAAAATATTTTTATATTTTCTTTTAAAAAAATTAGCATAATAAATTAAAAATACTGGTGGAAAATTACAATTAAAAAAAATTAGTGAAATAATATAATTTATATATGTCATGTCATGATTGAGCAACAATACATTTATATTTTATGGCTATTCGGAATATATAGCAACATCCAATAAAAAAAAAATTAAATAAGAGAGATGAGAGATGAAGGAGAAGACAAAAATATATATCTCAAAGACACTTAGAAACTTCTATTACAACAACACTAGTATCATAAAAAAATCTTGATGAGATAAATCTAACGGCTTAAAGGTGGCACATGACTCACTTGTTTTTGGCGGCAAGTATGCCCCGCTAGGTTTACTGTTGGTGACTTTTCTTTGTGTCGTTCGATTCATCTCGTTAAGGTCTTTCTGATGATATTAGTGATGTTGTAATCAGAGTTTTGATGTGTCTCCGAGATTCTTTTTTTTCTCTCTCTCCTCTCTTCTACCTATTCAATATTTTTTTTATCAGATGTTGCTATTCTAAATAGTGAGAAGTTATAAATATCATATTTTTCAATTATGACATTTACAAATTATACTATTTCATCAATTTTTTTTATTTCATCAATATTGTTTAAAAAACAATGTGTTAATAACTAAAAATAGCCATGATTTTGGCCCCATTTTTCTTTTAGGGTTGGATGGCCGGTAGGGATTTTCGGGACCGAAAGCCATTTCACGTTCGTTTATTTCAATCATGCAAGGGTTTCACGTGGATAGTTTTATTTTGTCTTGTCTTATGAAATTTTGGACTATATTTTCTTTTCTAGCGGAAAAAAAAAAAAGATAGACTAGAAATTAAGGCCCCTTGCATATGCTTAGAGTAAACTTGAAGGCATCATCTATGAGAATACAATTTAAAAGCAGAAACTAGAGATGAACTCAGGAGGAGATGCCCAGGAACATTGCCAAATACGTGTCACCGTATCATGCTTCAATTATATTAAAAGACAAACCTCAACGGGTATAACTCAATTAGTCAGGTTCTGAGTTTATTTTCTGAAAATTACTAGTTCGAGTCCTATAAATTCTAAAACTACTGGAGGTTTACATGGTCGTTAACTTTAGGGTCCGTGGGATTAGTCTAGTTACGCGCAAGCTGACCTGGATACTCACGTTAATAATAATAATAATAAAAAAAAAAAACAGACATTGAATCATGTTATTGAACCTTTTCTGTCTGAATATTGATGTATTAATTTTAAACTAAAGCTACACATTGTTGTTGGAAAGCATCGTAGAGATGAGCTCCAGACTCTTATATAATAAGGAATACTATTTATTTATATCTGGCCCAGCAAATAATTAGAAAAAAACTAAGAATTTATGATTTTGCTCTATCGATTGGTTGTGCGTGGGATTCTCTCTCCTTTCCAAATCCAAGTATGTATATAATTCCCTTCAAATACAAAGAATTATGTATTAATTAATTTTCTCGATATTACAAGAAAATTATTCTTAAATCAAATTTCTTGTTTAGATCAATTTATATGGGTAATTAATTATAGTTCCCTAAGCAATTTGATAATAAATATAAAATGGTTGACATATTGGAACTGAGAGGGGCTCCGATGGATGAAAAGAGGATAATACGCGCGCATATATAAAGGTTATGTAGTTTAAATAAATATGTTAATATTTGATTTGTATTTAATTTTAAAAGTATATATTTTTATTTTTATATAATTAAATAAAAAATAATTTTAAAAAATAAAGTTATCAAAACTAAGTAGAGTACATGATTCAAGTCACAGATTTTATGAGTTAAACCACGAAGTTAAGATGCTCTAATTTGTCGATATCTCAATATTAAAAAGAAAAAGTATATTTTCTCGAAATTCTTTTCAAAACTAAAATATTTTTTATCAATTATCTGAGTTGTATTTCTACCTGTTAAATCAATAAGGTTATATCGGAATAATTTTTATATGATTTAATTTTAAACCCGGATTAAAGAAGTAGTCGGGTTAAAAAAATTTAAAATTAATTTATCGATCAAATTTAATAAAAATATCAAATAATTATTTATCAACTAAACATTTTTTTAATCCTAATTTTTTTTTATTTGATCCACATGATATAGATAACTTCGTGTTTGAAAAAGTGTTCGCATAAACCAATTTTAATGCTCTTACAAAGAGCACATTCAGACAACATTTGAGTCAGCATGCTCTTATATTTCCTTAAAAGGCATAATTATTATATTTATTAATTTAAATTATTAAATTTAAATGGAATAAATATGATTCAATAATAACGATGGTAAAATATGATTACAAAATCAATGATAAAATTTAGAATATAACTGACGACCTTCTAAAAACAAACATGAGGATGTCTAGATCTGGTGCATATATAATTCCTTGTAAGAGGAAAAAAATAAATGCGATTATAAATATATTATTTTTAATATATAAAATTATAGTTGTTATTTATTTTAGATGAGCAACTGTTGATTTTGCAATTTTAAATTAATATTCCATGAGTTAGCTCCATAACAAGTTAATAATAATTTTTTTAAAATATAAAAAATATTAATAATATAAAAAATACTTTAAATGTTTTAGGTCCAGAAGGACAAGCCAGAGGAGATTTAGGTCTGGTAACTATACCAAACTCAATAATTCTAGTTCTAACAAAATATTTAAATTATTTTTAAAATATTCTAAACATAAATATTAATTAATTTTTTTATATTTCACTAGCAATAATAATAATAATATTGAGATTAGTCAACCTTTTAAGTCAACTCTAAGAGGTGGAGCTCACTGATCAGACTTTAGGTTTGCTTTTTAGAGGTTACTAGTTTGAGTCTCATAAACTTCAGGGTCATTGGAGACTTATATGGTCGTTAACTTTAGAATCCATAGAATTAGTCGAGGTGCACACAAATTGACCCGAACAATCATCATAATAAATATATATATATATATATATATATATATATATATATATATTAAGATTAGTCGGAAATATAAACTTATCCGGATAACGACGAAAAATAAAAAAGAGAGATTGCACTTTACTTTACAGTAAGACATTGTCGGAGGTACTACTTTACTGGAGAGACTAATGGTAATTAATTAGGTATCAGTTCATTTATTAGTTTTACAGAATCGAAAAAACCCAGCATGTGACTGCTTACTGCATATTCACAGATTGTGATAAATTTTATGATGGTGTTTTTTCACCGTACAAACCGTACGTATTTTATATAAAAAATTTAATATATTATTATTAAATTTAAATTTAAATAAATATTATTTAAATATATTTCAAAAAAAAAAAAAAAACAATAACTACGCTTCCAAAATACATAACACGACAATCTAATCCTGATTTTCGAAGTGAAGTACAGCTAGTCAATCCATTTGGAAATAACAATTGATAGAACTTTTTACTGATCCTGATGAGGCTTCTCCCTATGAACACATGCTTTCAAATCCCATGTACTCCTTCCTCTCAAACTTTTCGATCATGCTTGCCATGCCAGCACCACCTGTTCGAAAAGTACCAAAACCCTTCAGCCAAATCAGACATATAGGAGACTAATTAATGAGAATCTCAAAATATTGAACAATATATTATACATATGTTTGTCCACACGCCACATACGTACATACCTACTAATATTGCACTCACAAATATTGTCGACGCCAGAATGAAGATGATCAGAGATGCTCTCCCTAATATACTGATCAGCTTTCTCACCACATGTTGCCCCACCACGGCGGCAATTGTGGCCACGGTGAAGAAGTAGAGAGCTGCGTGTGTAAGAATTGAAGAAGATATAGTCAGTTAGTTCTAAGTGAGCTTATAAATTATTGCAGCTCCTTTTGAGTTGTAAACGTTGCGTTTAAATGAGCAGAAAGCTTTGTAGCTGAAAAAAAAGGTTACCGTAAGGGACGGGGAAACGTTTTAGAAGGTAAAATTCTACGACAGACATGGAAGCAGAAAACATCATGGCGAAGGTGGCTGTGGCGCTTGACACCTACAGCGTTGAGATTCTCAATATTTTAAGGCACTGTCAATGGATCTTACAAGTTGAAATAAAGTAGGAAATTCCACCTGTGGAGGGATTCCCATCTCCAAAAAAAGAGGACCCAAAATGAAACCTCCACCAAGTCCAAGCATGCCTCCAACTGTGCCAGCCACAACACCTATGAAACAATATAAAATAAGTTCGTGCACTGGCCAGTTATTGCTTGCTTCTCCCATGGATGTAATTTTTCTCCGCCCTTTGTACAGGCTAACCGCCTCGTATGAAGTTACACCAGCTGCCACCGGGATCTGAAAAGCAAGGGCAAAAATATAGTAACTACTCTTATACTATAAGATTTCATGAATATATATGTACTCAACACAGTAAAGGTACCTGTAATATGTTCAGTAGCCAATATATAGCTGAGCAGGTTGTTGTATAATTCTGTGACCAACAGACAGACATTGGTTTTTCGTTAGACTAGCTGAGCAATACAGAAAAACAAAGGAACTGGCTCACTCTCTGTAATGTGAAAATAACGAGTGGTAAAAACCTTCCCAATCTGCAATGCAAGAATGATCAGCCACACAATGACAAGAATTCCAAGGTCCTTCCATTTAATATTCTCTATTATAGAGACCTGACAAGGTTTCAGAAGTTATTAATCATGAAAGTCCACTAAAATGAAACTCAGACTGCTTAACTTTTCGTACCTTCTCTTTATTGGGCTCGGGTTTTATTTGATCATGACTGGTGGTGCCTCCAGGAAGAGGCTTTTCCTCTGCTGCTTCAATCTCGTCATCTGATGAAAGAGCACATTAGGCATGAAGGAAAAGAAAAACATTAGGATCGATAGCTAGATTTGGATTTTATAAACCACTCACCATGAATTTCCAACTTTGCTCTTGCAGCTTCCTGAAAATTTACAAATTAAAACAACTGATCAGTTATGGAGCACGAGGAAACAGAGTGAATTATAGAATATCATAGATAAACTAGGTTTTTAGGATAAAGGAAATGTGAGACCTGTTTTGATTTGGTTTCTTTTTTCCATGTTTCAACGCCTTTGAAGAATGACCTGGTTGATGTTGCTGCATGGAACGAAAGAAAATGAAGAATGTTGCTCCAAGAACGAAACAGAGAACGTGCGTAGCAGTTATACTATCAATATATATACCTATGAAGAAAATGATTAGCAAAATAATGATCATCCAGTCAGCAAAAAGAACATTCAGAGTCACTCCAATACTAATTCCCAGAATCAACATTGGCTGAAATAGAAGCGCCAGATCGTAGTCGATAATGGGCAGTTCCAGTGTAGGGTGTCTTAGTCTTAAATTATAGAAAACAGTTGTCGCCGCTGCACCTGTGATCATACCTGACAAAAGAAAACAGAGTCGACAACAACTTCATGACATAGTTTAAGGATACAGTAATGCAGTAGCCATGAGAGTTGATTGATATTTTGAATCAACTGATCAGAAATGTCTGAGCATATATTTTCTGTAACTTGATAGAAATGTTTTATCAACCCAAAAGATATATGCAGCATCTGTTCTTCTTTGACATTACTATCCTCATAACGCATGCATTAGCCATATGAGGAGGTTTTCAGATGCATATATATTAGAAGGGGGGATCTTCACTTGCATTTTGATAATGCTGTTGATGATTTAGAATCAAACCCAATAACCAGTGCAAGCATGGGAACAAAAATGCCGCCTCCACCAACGCCTCCCACGCTCCCACATGCTGCTCCGAAGAATGCAATTATAGTACCCCCCACAATTCTCAAACCAAATCTCATATCCTGAAAACCCAATAAAAAGTTATTGACAAGACAGGAAGGGGGAAACAAAAAAGAATTCAGAGAAAACATAAAATCTGTCGGCTTTGTTTTCCTGTGGGTTTTTTTTTTTTTTTTTCTATGCAGCCAAGCAGAAGATTCAAGTAATCAACAGGGAGTCAGATAACATAGAAAAATTGGACTCACAGGCCAAACATGTTGGTAACCAGAGTGGCCTTTTGTCACATGGTGAGGAGACTCAACCTTTCGAGTCTCATTATATGATGAACCCTTTTGTTTCAAACTTGGTTCTGCTACAGCCACCATCAATATTGAAGTTGCAACAACCAAACAAATCAAGACTTTCCCTCTTAGTCTTGAAGTGCCATGCCACCATTCTGATCCAACTCCAGCTATCGTATTCATGCTTGTCTAAAAAAACGAACAAGCAAGGTTTTGTCTGTGTGTGTGTTTGTGTGTATATATATATATATATCAGAAAAATAAACAAAGTCTCAAGCCTAGACCAGGATGAACCAGACTCAAATGTTATGAAGAACACCCAGCTAATCTGCTAGGTGTCACGCTCAAGAGAAGTAAAACAGCTAGGGAAAAGATAGAATCGATCCTCACACGCAGTCTACTATTTATGCACGAATGAGATTGCTAGCGGAAGTCATTTGCTCCTCCTCGAGTTTTCATTTATTTCTCTCTTTCTAAAAGTAATATAATAAAGCAACAAGCATTTTTTTAAAAACTTTTTCAATAAAATCTTCACCACCAGATACGAACTCGACCGCGCTTCCAACAACAAGAACATAACAGAAAATTAATAGTACAGAAGATTTTGATCAGTTTCAGAAGATTTTGACAGCTAATATATATTTTATTTCTTCTCCGACGTTTACACATGTAAGTAGTGTTTGTATATATAAATATAATTATAAACCTAGTTCGTAATGTTATGGGAGAATATCTTGAAAGACTAGAAGTCAACTGCAAGTTTTAACGTTTCTTTTTTTTCAAAAAAAAAAAAAAATTCTTTTATGAACATTGGAGAACGGAATTTGATATCCTTTGCACGTAGTTCAAGCAACAGTATCAATAATCACGTTGTTGTTGATTTCGTTTACTTCCGGAAAGCGTGGGTGATGGATACATTAATCTTCCTATAATTTAATTTAATTGATTTTATATTTATTTTTAATATTTTAAAAATTATAATTTATATTATTGAAGAGTGTAAAATAAGTTAGGATGTAAGCT
>Ga0325405_1004088_pt1 | contig 14944 bp, 7 predicted proteins | sample PopdelMetagenome_21_FD_205663 | JGI IMG/M metagenome (GOLD analysis project Ga0325405, IMG submission 205663) | Populus deltoides microbial communities from Bellville, Georgia, United States - Xylem-Control-R2 | ecosystem: Host-associated > Plants > Phyllosphere > Stem > Wood/Secondary xylem... | reverse complement strand
AAGGATACAATAAATACATGGAGGAGTATCACTCAACTCCCAGCTCACACACTCTGCTGCATATGGCAGCAGGGCTGCTGCCCATGGCAGCAGCTCCTCTTTCCCTCTTCTTCTCTTCTCTTCACGTACTCACACACTCTCACGTTCTTTCTCCCATTTTTCTCTCAAATATAATCCTCCTTTATAGGCATTTCATGGTCAACATGGAGGGGCCAATAGCCTTAAAGCATGGCATGAATTGTGGCACAATTCATGCTGCCACTTGCTTAGTGGTGGGGTATTGCCACAAATGGCAATATCCTAACACTAGACACAATGGACGCTTTCAGTCAAATTGATACCATCCTGATCAAAACAAATAAGACAACTATTAAAAGCAACAGCGCCCTCGAACTTGGAGCAACAAACAGTGATATATTCAGGAGTTGCTTGTAATGAGAGGTCTTGCGGTGTGCTGCCTATTTGCTGAGAACTGAAGGCAGCATGTGGTCTTTCTGTATACTAGAGGTAATGTGTTTTGAGGCGACACTGCATCAACTATTGAAATAATTTCCATGTAATGGTTGCACTTATGTCGTTAAAAAGATCCATGAGTTTATCGGATGTGATGATGGAGGCACCCATGAGTGATGTGCCCAAGATGCTTCAGAAAGTACTTCCATAAGAATAAAAAATATGCTGTTTCTGCTACTTATTCCCAGAGAGCAGTCCATTTAGAAGAAAACTAGATTAAACTAGACACTTTTCCAGCGCATCAAATAAAAAAAAAAAAAATTGGATTCAAAAGAAATACGGATAATCAGTGACAATTTGGTTTTGATTTAAAAAATAATAATCAAATGACCAAAAACAAACCTGTGATAAAAAAAATATTTTTAATCGAATTTTCATTAACAATTTATTATTGTCAAACATGATAATTTTAAAAAATAAAATGTTTAAATTCAACTAAAAATTTATAATAATATTAAAAAATCATATAAAAAAAATTTAAAGAGTAAGTGAATTAATAATATTTTTTAAGTAAAAAAAAAGAAGACCTAAGCACTGGTTAAAAAAAAGACCTATAGTGATTGTCTAGGAGTTTTATTATATGTTATAATGAGGAAATTATGTTCTAATACTGGTTGAATAATCGCTTGCATCATTCTCATAGTCATAGGTATAGCTTTCAGGGCCTGCAAGTAGTCCCCAGGACATTCTTTAAACACTGAAGCTGCATGATATTAAAAGGAAGTACAATTAATGTTCATCAATGGCATGTGAGAAAAGTAATTAAAGTAATCATGCTTAGTACAAATCTTATGACTGATACGAGGACTGCATAGCTAGAAAATAGATGATACAAACAAAGAGGGGAAAGAATCACATGTTTAAGATTAAAAATTTACTAAAAATACTTTTCATGGAAGCACTGATACTATCAGGATGTCAGATAAAGAAATTTACAGTGGAGCAGCGACAGCCGGCAACTTACTATGGCCCCTTCGGCCACCAGATGGCGAGGGAGTTGCCTTAGGGTCCCCTCAATATCATTACTTTCCTCATAATATTCGCGAGCCTTCCTCATCACATCTCTTTGTATTTAAAGCTCCGAGTCAAGAAAAATAATAGCTAAAAATCATCCCAATAATGTTTTTACAGTCTTTTGAAACAAGCCACAGAGTTAATGGTCTGAACATCGAAATAATGAAAGGATATCTCCTTCTCTTGGATCAAGGATCTTGCCTACTGCAGTACTTTCCCACTCTCCTCCGAGCAATGCAGCTCCAAGGAAATGCGTTGACACTGAACCGCTTCCAAAACGCTGAAAAGAATACAATACAAGTCATATAATTGGAAACCAAGTAAAGCAATTGTTGAAGATCAGCAACTACTGTCAGCCAAAAACTCAGCAGGCTTCCAATGGGGTTATCAAGGAAACACCTGTAAACCAAAATAGTTAATGAAACCATGCCTTCCTAAGGAATTTGCAGATGCCTTGATGGTGTCTTCAGAATCTGCAATGATTCCTCTAAGGAAATGTGTAAAAGCTGTGAGCTTAAATCAGGAGGGATTGGACAGTAGTGCATATAACCATGAATGAAATTTGTATTGATCACTGTGTCTTTCAGGAGTTGTTCAATGCCAATTGAAAAGAACTCTGTCCAAAATAAAATTTATTATTCATATATGCTGGACAAAATCTTAACAGTGTAATCAAACAGATTAAGAAACAAGGAATAAGAACACATCTGCCCAAATTTTAGAAGTGCGAAAAATTGATTGAACAAACTTGGTAGTAGAAGGTTTAATGTGTCGATACCTAAACAGTAAACTTGCATTAACGGGGACTAATTTGGGTTTTTTTTTTTTTCCATATAATTATTTATCATTCATCAGTTATGACGTTCCCAGAGGTCAACAATAAGGAGATAAAAAAAAAAGGAAAAAAACCGGTCTAAGAAACATAGTTTAGAGCATCTTCAATGGAGATGGTAAACGAAAGTGATAAAAATAAAATAAAAATATTATTTTAATTTGTTAATATATATTTTAAAAAATATCATTTCTTTAATGCTAAAATACTATTTATTATAATAATACATTTTTAATTTTTTTTAAATATATATTATTTTATTTTATTTTATTTTTTATGAGATTATTATGATATTATGAATTTTTCTCATGAATTTAATAATTTTAAGTAAGATTTTTTTTAATTAATTAATTTTATTTTATATTTTAATATTAAATTAATTAAGAATTTTCCCACAATTAGCTGTTATATTTAGAATGTAAATTAAAAAAGTTATATTTATATTATTCAAAAATTCATATAATGCTCTTCAAAATAGCATATCTGTAACAGAGTCCACAGACACTCTGACAGAGAAACGCACGTAGAGAAGGAGAGAGAAGCAGAATAAATATGGTGACCAAAACAGAAGAGACGCAATTGAATAGATTGGAGAGTCAAGTGGACAATGGAGGACGAGGGGCATGGGAGTATCTCTGCATGGTTAGAAAGCTCAAAGTTAGGCGTTCTGTCAAGGTGTTAAAGCATGGTTTATTGATCTTGAATGACTCCAAGAAAAGATCCAGTCTTGGTCCTGAAGGTGTACTTTCTCTCTTTTGATGGGTTCTTTTATTGATTTGCTCCTCTGGGTTTGCTCAATTATTGGAAATTTGGAGTCTTTTTGGATTCAGTTTTGTTTCTGGGTTTGAAAGTTTGGAGCTTGATTTGAATTGGGTTCGAGTAAGAATTACCGTGACTGTGTAATTTGGTTAGTGAGTTATGAAATTTTTTGTTGAATAATTGAGATTTGAGGTTTTGAAACTTGATGTTGATTGGTTATGGATTGCAAACACACACGTTGTGCTGGTTGTTTCAATGGTTTAAAGCTCCTTTTTTTACGAATTGCAGCCACTAAGTTGTTGAATGTATACTGATTTATTATACTTCGTTGTTGATGTAGAATGGACTCTATATGAACAGGTTGCAGTTGCAGCCATGGACTGCCAATCTCTTGAGGTTGCAAAGGTATCAATTGTTTCATTTTCAGCTTAGTGTTTTTTTATATGTTTTATTTTAGTTTCATATCATTTTCACTCTAGGTGCTTTAGCAGATGTTTATACTGATCATTAACGAAATAATTTCTGTAGATTGAGAATAGTTAATATATTCATTATTCTTGGATTTTTTCATATCGCACTTGTCTCACTCCTTTTATTGTTCTTATAGTTAATAATCTCGCGTAGGCACACAGTACGAGCTATTGCAAAAGACGCTGTTTGTGCATTTCTATTATATGTCCTAATGCCATGAGATTTCATTAGCTCAAAGAAATTAAACTCATATCTATGTTCCACCATACTTCTCAGTTCTTCTGATGTTAAATATAACACGAATCCTTAATTTCTGATTGTTGGTGAAGCAATATTTTGGACAAATTATGGTTCTTCTGTGAGTTAATTGATATTTCAAACAGGTGTTAGCTTTAGGTTTTGGTGATGGTTGATTTTCTGAGGGTTGGTAGGCAGTGGGTACTTATTTGGCTCCAGGATCACTGTCTTGTTTCTTATTTTATTTTTTGCTTCTATTCTTTCTTAGCCCTTGGCCCATAACAAGGATGTGCTTAGAAAGCCCACCTTATTCATTAAATTTTCTTGTTCCTTTGCCTTTATTTTAGGTGCTCACTATTCCTCAACTGTTTATTTTTAAGGCATAACTGTGAGGCATGCTATTTTTTCTGATCGAACCAAAACTTTATAATAAAAAACTGTAATCTCCTGAACATTTTAGAATGTTGGGTGTAGTGTAAATTGAGTGAATAAAGATTTTTGGACAATTTATCCTTGAAACTTCATTCATATCTCTCTTTTTTTTCTTCTTTCATCACTTTTGCACTGCCTTTCAACATGAGTGCTATATACTTGAGTCTTGCATCCATAGGTTTTGTATTCGAGCTCATTTGACTTTACTCGTATGCTTTTTCTGGTTACTGTAGTTGGGTGGTATGTGATTCTTTGTTTTGAAGTTGATGCAATATGTAATCTGCAATCTTTTGCAGGACTGTGTAAATGCGTTGCAGAAGAAATTTCCAGAGAGTAAAAGAGTTGGTAAGTTAAAAATAACATATGGCTTACAAGTGTGCTTTGTTGTGGTTACGAGTGGGAACTAATAACGATCTTTCAATTGCATGTGATGCATAATCTTACGTGGCCAAGTTCCCTATCATTTAATAGCTCTCCTGCATTAAGAAATTCTTAGATCACAGTTTGCTCATTTTTTAAATTGTTCTACAAGGTGAGGTGGCAGTTTGTTTTTTCTTTAGCGTCAGTGGGGATACCAAGTCATTGGACTTCAAATAGGAACATCGAAATGTTAATATTATGACCACACATTCGTTCGTGTGGCTTTAGGTGTTTTCTCTACAGTTTAATTTTTCAGCTGTAGTTTGAGTCCCTGTAGGAAGTACAAGGAAAATTTTTGTTTTGATCTTAACATGTGATGGAATGGTTTTGGCTTTTTTCACACAAATCACAGGCAGACTGGAGGCAATGTTACTTGAAGCAAAGGGATCTTGGGGAGAGGCAGAAAAGGCTTACTCAAGCCTTTTAGAGGACAATCCTTTTGATCAGGTAAATTTTTGTAACCAATTTGTTTTTAAATGTAGTTCCTTATAAAGCCTTATTGTGCTGTCTTTCTCAATCGTGAAGTATTATTGGTGTTAATTAAGAAGAACTTATATTCAAATCAGGCCAATGTCATTTTTCTTACGTAGGTAGTACACAAGAGAAGGGTAGCTTTGGCAAAGGCACAAGGCAATTTGCAGGGGCAATTGACTTGCTCAATAAGCATCTTGAAACGTGAGGCAGTTCTTGAAACCCTACTTTTTCCCAGTTTTGGTGATATTAATTAACACAGGACTGAATTTGGTCTTACGTTATTTTTCCTCTTTGCCTTAGATTTATGGCTGATCATGATGCCTGGAGAGAGCTTGCTGAAATATACATCTCCTTGCAAATGTGAGGAATTTTCCTTTATATGTTGGGAAAGCTACTATCTATCAAATTATTTGTGTTGCTGTTTTATTCTTTATCAGTAGCTTAAACCAGTTCCTGCCTTAATGAATTAGGTACAAGCAAGCAGCGTTCTGCTATGAAGAGCTGATATTATCTCAACCTACGGTCCCACTGTATCATTTAGCGTATGCTGATGTGAGGAACTTATTTATTTCAGCTATATTATCTGAACCTGCAGTTCCACTGGATCATTTAAGCCTATGCCACTGTATCATCCTGCTTCTTTAAATGAGTAACCACTGCTGAAGCTATTGTTTTTTATTATTCTTATCTTTTGCTAAAAGCTTCTAAGCAACATTATTTAGAGAATAATTTTATATTGGCTGCTTAACCAGAGATACCAAAACATAGAATTCACTGGTATATCCAAATAGGATCATGCATTTGACATCAACTGAACCGTGCTGGGGCTGATGCTTAAAGAATTCGTCTTGCATAGACTTTTTATTGGGCATTTCAAACAATTTTAGGAATTTGGATAGAATGCCAATTTATCACATCTAACACAGACGACCATAATAGTACATGCTAATATTATTAGGCATGCACAGGAATAGCAACCCAGATCAATTCATAGACGACTCCCTTTGTTAACAATGATTACTAAATTGCCTATGCTTTCTTGAATCAACAGGTGCTTTACACTCTTGGTGGAATTGAAAACCTTCTGACAGCGAAGAAATATTATTCTTCCACCATAGATTTGACTGGGGGCAAGAACACCAGGGCACTTTTTGGTATTTGTCTGGTGAGATACCTCCTCCTCCTCTATATGTGTGTATGTGCGTGCAAATATTTTACTTGAGGATGTATAGCTACATCTTCTTTGGGGTGATTCTGGCATTGAAATTCGTTGTTTAGGTTTTCTTTTCTCCTTCCTCTGAAGTTCCCATCTAATGTTTGTATTGAGGCCATTTATTAGCTTCATTATTATCTTTAGGAATTCGAAGCTCTTCTTTTTCCTATCCCGCGCCTTTGACAATGTTTCTGAACTGTGTAACTAACAAGGAAATTATGATTCTTTGTCACCAGTGTACGTCAGCTATTGCACAGCTTTCAAAAGGACGAAACAAGGAAGACAAGGACAGTCCAGACTTGCAATCTTTGGCAACAGCAGCTTTGGAGAAAGAGTACAAGCAGAGAGCTTCTGACAAACTCTCTGTGTTCACTTCAGGTTTTAAAAGCTTGAAAGTTTCATCATAACTCGATCCTTTTTTTTTTTTTTAAGATTTTCGTTGTTGCCCCAGACTCTAAAATCTGAAGTGGCCCTCGGTAACGTAACCAAAAGCTAAAATTTATAAACATTGCAGATTCCATATAATTTAAATCATGAGTTATAATATCGGTATTTTTGTTGTTTATTTTTCCTTTGATTTTTTTTTTTCTATGCTGAGGTCCCTAATATGAGAATTTGATGTATTATTTGGAATGCACAGATCACGGACTAGGAAGATTACAAGGATTAATTTTCCCTCTTGCATTATTTGGATTTTATCCACTTTCGGTTTCCGGCTTATTTTCTTGCCTTAGTATTTGGAGTTCTCTGATTTTCAGTGCCATGGATTCACTTACGTCAAAATAAACTGTGTGAGATGGGTAAAAAATAACACTCATCATATGATTATAGTCACTAGAAATTTTAATTAATATTTGAAGATCTAAAGTGATGGATTGGGTATGCAAAATATATATATATATATATATATATATATATATATACAATCACCTTAATTAAAACATTATTTTGGTGAATTAATGTTTCTTTGTTTATTTATTTTTTATCATGACATGTTACTATTAATTAAAGAACTCTAAAATGCGTGGGATATTCACTGTAGCAGGGGTTTTTTTTTTTGCTTTTGTTTTTTTACCCAAAATTGATTTCTTCTTCTTTTTAAAAAAAGAAAATTTTTGTTTCAAAATTATCTTTGCTAATTTTTTTAAATATTGAGCTGGTTGAAAATTTAACTATGTAGTTTTTTTAAAAAAAAAACATTGTGGATTGATATAATATTCTCATACATTGTTTTTTTTTATGATTTCTTTATTTTTTTTTCAAAATGGTCTTTGTAGATTTTATTTTTTTTTATATTAAGTTGGTTGAGAATTTAGCTTTATAGTTTTTTTTAAAAAAAATAATATGGATTGCTACAGTGTTTCCCCTATATAGTTTTTGTTTTGCTGCAGTGTTTCCCCATATATGTTTTTAAAAAATTATCTTTATCGAATTTATTTTTTTAATATTGAGCTGGCTGATAATCTAGCTTTAGCTTTCCCTATATGTTTTTTTTTTATTTTTTATTTTTTTCCAAAATTGTCATTTTTTACATTTTTTTTGTTTTTTTCAGAATTATTTTTGTTGATTTTATTTTTTTACTATTTAGCTGGTTGAAAATTTAGTTTTTTTTTGTCTTTTTCTTTAAAACACTGTAGCTTTCCCCACGTGTTTTTTTTTTCTCTTTTGTTTCCTTTTTTGTATATTTTTTTTTCATTTTTTTTTACCCAAAATTGACTCTTTTTTTTTTAGATAGCCTTTGTCGGTTTTTTTTATATATTGAACTGGTTGAGAGATTAGCTTTGTAGCTTTTTTTAAAAAAAAAATACTATGGATTACTACAGTGTTTTCCTTACATGGTTTTTGTTTGGCTACAGTGTTTCCTCCACATGTTTTTTCTTTAAAATTATCTTTGTTAAATTTATTTTTTCAATATTGAGTTGGTTGAGAATTTAGCTTTAGCTTTAGCTTTCCTCATTTTTTTTTTCATTTTTTTAAATTTTCCCCACGTTTTTTCATTATAATAATAATAATAATAATAATAATAATAATAATAATAATTATAATTATTAATAATAATAATAATAATAATAATAATTATAATTATTATTATTATTATTATTATTATTATTATTATTATATAACTGTTTTTTTCTTTTGTTTTTTCTTTTTATTTTTTTAATGAATTTTTTTTGTTTGATTTAGTTTGTTAATGTTAATTTTTTTTTTATTTAGTTATCAGATTTTCATGATACGAATCTCGGGTTTGATGGGTTAACCTGATTTGACGAGTTATTTTTTTTCATTTAGTTTAGTTTGTTAAAGTTAATTTTCTTTCTATTTAATTATCAGACTTTCATACTTTCATGACATGTATCTTGGGCTTGACGGGTTAACTTGGTTTGATGGGTTAACCCGGTTAATTCTAGGTAAACCCGTCATTTCTTTTTCTATTTAGTTATCAAACTTTCATGACGTAAATCCCAGATTTTACGGGATAACCTGGTTTAAAAGGTTGACCCAATTAATTCAATATTTTTTTTTCTTTTTCTTCATTAGTTTTTTCCTTCATGTTGATTTTTTTTCTTTGTTTTTTTAATTAATCTATTTAATTATCATACTTTTATGACATGACCTTATAGTCAGACCCACATCCAGTATTCTTGGGTCCGGTGTTACAGCCAGACTCACTTAAACTTGGGTCATGCAAGTTTAATTTTATTATTAATATTATAAATATTACTCTTAGGTCAGGCGTTGCAGCCAAATCCAAGATTCTTGGGTATAACTTTGCAGAAAAACCCAAGATTTTTAAATTTTTATTTTTTAAAATATTTTTTATGCAAAAAAAATAACTCGCGGCATCACGTGGGATCAAAGCTAATAGTTTATTAAATCATGTTAATGAATAAATAAATGGGTATTTATTGGGCTCATAAACCCAAATCCAAATCCTTGAAGGAAATATTGCTAAACATTTTACTTATAGAACAATGATCCATGAATAATAAGCTATTTAGATTCATTTATCTTACAATAGTAATAGTACCTTTTTACTAAATGAGATTTTTTGTACTTCAATCCTTAGATATTCAAGTAATAACTATTTTGAGTTGATTTACTTAAAAGTAAAATTTAATGGTATAGACATTCAAAACTTCATAAAAAATTAATACTCTTGATTCACACACTTAGGTGTCATCAATAAATATTAAGCCAAATAAGAAATTAATATTAAGCCAAATAAGATATTAATACTCATGATTGTTATTACAGTATCATTGATGAATATTATATCTAAAGGAGACATGTTTTAAAAACCAAGAATATTAAGGGGGTATTACTCCTCATAATAGCTCGTTATGAATATATTTTTAACATAATTTTAATAGAGAATTTGTGTTTTAGGGTTTTGGAATGTTAGACATTCAATGATCTTTATAATGTGGGTCAAATCTTGATGGATTTTATAAATAAATCATTAAAATTCAAAAATAGATGCATGTAATATGGCAAATATTTTTGTGTGTTTTTAATGCGAACATAAAAAAAATAAAAATGCTAAAAGATATTTATGAATTTTAAAATAGATGTATATATAACCGTTATGAACATGAGAGTGAGAGTGAGAGTGAGAGGGTAAATCCTAAATAAAATTTAAACCCTAGATAGAGTGATAGGATTTCAAACTTCCACGTACTCTTTCGTGCATTATAACAAAGAACATGCTCATAGTCCACTATTTTCACATTTTAATGCAAACAAGGACATAAAATATGAACTTCAGAATAATCAAAGAAGGTTGGTTTAAAGTGATAGTGGTGTTTAGTTTGAATTTATGTGGGTATATAGCTGAAAATTAGAATATTAATTTTATGTTTGTATATATATATATAGCTTAGAGTTGATCAATTTCTTTTGCTGACTTGGGTACTTGGGAATAATTGAAATCGTGGGCTCGATCCGTAAGGTGTCAATTATGGCAGGAAAGTATCAAAGAAATAATTAAATTATAAGTATAGGGAAAGAACATGTGCTTAGTGGAATACTTTTAAGCTTAATCTTTGGAACTTCATGAATCCATCTGGTTTTACGTCAAATATGTTTTTGCATTGTATATATTGCCACTTGAAAGAACAGGGAGATGACGTGTATGTAATGCATGCATGCATGCATGCATTAACAACTGGGTGAAAATGACATTGAGAATAATTTGCCCAGATCTTTTCAGTTCTTCAAATTGCTGTGGAAGCTGTATGGCGTGTTCGGAGCAGTGCCTATTATTGAAAATTAAGTTTGGAAGTGTCATTTGCGTCAAATTACCAGAATTGAAAGTTACAGGCATCAACTTTGATTTTTTAATAAATTAAATTGACAATCAGGGTTTAATTATGCAGGAAAGAAAGTTTAAAGGTGAAACTACCCGGGACTTCAATTGATTCAAAATTTAAAAAAATATATAAATGATTGACACGATTTAATTAATACAATCACAAACCTGAATCTACTTGCATTCTAGTTAATTTGTGATAAAATCCGATCAAATTTCAAATAAAAAAATCTTTTATTTTTTTAAAATTGTTTGAAATAATGTTATTTAGGCATTTATAAGCTGAATGATGAAATCAACAACAAATAATCAATTATATAAAAAATTTAAAATAAGAAATGAAATTAATAAAATGGGGTGAAAAAAAAATAAAAAATAAATTATGCCAATTTTTTTGAATTTAAAGGTTAAATTAAAAAGGAAAGTAATTTTAAAAAATAAAATAAAAATAAGATAACAAATGAGTTTATTCGTGTCTATGTGATGTTTTATATGTATTTTTGTATAAAAATTGTTGAAAAAATAGGTTGTAGAGACAAAATTGTCTTCCTCGATTTCCTGACACCTCAAACAATAGCAACTTTAAGGAAAAGGAAGTTAGGTCAAAAATAGCTGCAGATGAACAGAACACAACTCAGGACCACAAATAACCTGCACGTGGTGGCATTTTGTTCCTCTGAAATCCTACGCTTCACTAAACTACCTTTCCACGATAGTTATAAAATTATTTGAAACAATGTTATTTAACTATTTATAAGTTTAATGATGAAATCGATAATAAATAATTAATTATATAAAAAGATCTAAATTAATAAAAAATGTAATTAATAAAGTGAGGATGAAAAAAAAATAAAAAATAAATTGTACCATTTTTTTTGAATTTAAAGATTAAATTAAAAAGAAAAGTAATTTTTTTAAAAATAAAATAAAAATAAGACAACAAATGAGTTTACTCGTGTCTCCGTGATATTTTATGTATTTTTGTATAAACATTGTTGAAAAAATAGGTTATAGAGACCAGATTATCTTCCTCGATTTCCTGACACCTCAAACAGTAGCTGCTGATGAAGAAATCTCAGGACCACATATAGCCTGCACGTGGCATTCTGTTCCTAAGAAATCCGACGCTTCCCTAACCTAACTTTCCACGATAGTGGTGAATTAATTGGCTGATGTGAGAAGATCAGGATGCTATTTTATTAAAGATCAGCCACTGATAGATTTGATGGTTGGTTGATGAGATTCTCTCCCCCTTTTGCTATGTTTTTAACGGACAAGATCTTATAATACATTAACCAAGTGTGAATGTCTTACATCTAATAGATGTTACAACAAAATGTCTTTGACAGACATACCATACGACCCTGTTTGGAAGTATCCTATCTATTTTAAATGGTTGTTAAGATTATTTTTTAAAATATTTTTAATTTAGAAATATATTAAAAATATATTTTTTAATTTTTAAAAAATTATTTTTAAGAAGAATCCTACGCCTTACAAGCTGATCAAACAACCAAGATGAAGCAGCAATGCTTAAGGACACACACCACTGCTTCCGATCCAGTTTCTCACTGCTGTTAGTCACCTTGCTCGATAACTCCACTATCACTCCTTGAGCAACTGTGACAACAAGCACAGCCGCTAAGAAACGCTTGTTCTTGCGTATCCACATAAACATGCTCTTCTTCTCCACAGGCAGCCTCGCAGTAAATATATTGAAAACTTGGCAGATGACTGAGGTATTGAAAACAAGTGTGTTATTAATCGCCAAACCCAGAATTGACTTACCCACATTGAATTGTAGAGCTGATAGAGTAACTGCCTGATAAAAGACCTGGATGAGGATGTTGTTGAAGATGCTTTCGTCGATAGGTCGCTTGTACCAACATACAGGAGGCTTTCTCATGAGATCTTTGGTGGGCTGGTCATGACTGATCGCTGCTAGTAGGCCCAGGGTATCAATGATAACCTTTTCCCACAGTATCTGGAATGCTGACAGTGATAATACACCAGAAGAACAAGCTGAGATAAGGTTGATGACAAGGGCTGCAACGTTCATTGTAAGCTGAAATTGAATGAACTTCTGAATATTGTTGTGGACGCACCTTCCCCAGCTCAACATAGTCACCACGGAAATGAAGTTATCATCCAATATGACAATGTTTGAGCTCTCTTTCGCCACCTCAGTCCCTCGTATTCCCATGGAGAGCTCAATATCTGCTTCCTTCAAAGCTAGGGCATCGTTGGTACCACCACCAGTTACTGCTACCACATGCCCTTCCTCCTTTAAACATCGTATCATTTCAAGCTTGTCAGATGGGGATGAACTTCCCATCACAAGGATTTTCCCAATCCTTTCCATTCTCTGCTCCCGCGAGTAGTTACTGAATTGGACTCCTTCGACTATAGCATCGCTTTCCACATCCTCTTGATCACAACTGAAAACTCCACATTCAATGGCTGTAGCTCTTGCTGTACGAACATCGTCACCGGTGACCAATATAACTTTCACTCCTGCATTCTTACATGATTCTACCGCCGTTCTAACCTCTATTCTGCATGGGTCCTTCAGGCCCACGAGCCCCAACAAAGTGAATCCAGCTGCTTCAAGCTCGTCAGAGGCCTGTCCACCGTCTTCAACTTCTTTACAGGCAAACGCAACGCAGCAAAGGCTTTTGACTGCCATACTCCGAATTATCTCCTTCAACTGCTTTCTTGCGTCCTCATCCACGTTTCTAATCTCCCCATTTCTAACATAATAGTTTGAACACATGGCTAGTATCACCTTGGCATCTCCCTTCCTGTGACGAACTACCTTCTCATTGTTTCTCCTCACCAATAGTACCCCGCTTCCGTTCTTATCAGGATCGAAGTTCTCTACATGTTTTATTTCAACTTTTTTCTTTTCCTCGTCAACATTATTTATGCCCAAATGCGACATAGCCCAGGGAAGCATTGCTTTTTCAGTTGGACTACCAGAAATTTCAAGAATTGAAGTAGACTGAGGTTTGTAAACAGTACAGGTTGTATTCAAAGCAGCCCCTTCTTGTAGTAACTCAAGGACCTTCGATTCTATTTCACCGTTTGAAGGTTTAGCTTTGATTATATCTTCTCCAATGAAGAATTCCACAACCTCCATCTGATTCAAAGTAAGAATGTCTTTCTTATCTATGATGATTGTTGTCGCTGAACCCATTTTTTCACAAGCAGAGAGTTCACGAACCATGACTCTCTCTTTCATCATTCTCTTCATGAAGTATAGATAAGTCAGCGTTATAGCCAAAGAGAGACCTTCAGGAGTTGCCACCACCCCAATAGTCACAGCTGCAACAATAATGTGCACAACTGGATCCAGCACATCATTAATCTTTGTCTTGCTCCCATTGTATTCATAATAACCATTATCATCTCTAGTGTTCCGTGTGAAGTACCTCATCAGCAGCACTACAAGAACCAATAAAGCGACTGTCCATCCAACCTTCCTCATGTAAGAAATGATCTTATCGAGGTGAGATCGTAATGGAGTTTGTTCATCCAGATCATGGCTTCTAGAACTCATCATCTCACCCCATGCCGTATTCATTCCAACAGACGTAACAAGCATGAAGCCATTGCCACCAGCCACCTTTGTGCCAGAAAGCAAGAAAGGGTTTTCCCTTCCTTTCTCCTCAGCATGGCCCATTTCACTACTCATGCTTGATTCATCCACCTTCAAAGAAGAATCATTCAAGAGCAACCCATCAGCTGGTATTTGGTCTCCTTTATTCAAATACACCACGTCGCCCACCACCACATCAAAAATAGAAATCTCATGTTGCCTCCCGTCTCTCACTACTTGTACCTTTATATCATTTCTCACACGAAATAGTTTCTCAAACTTATTGGATTTCATGAATTTGCTAATAGCAGAGACAGCAACAAGATGAACAGTTGAGAGAATAATACTGCCACCATCGTACCACCCATCTCTCAGCCCATGCAGCTTGATAGCGAATCCCAAGGACATCATAGCACAGAACAAAAGAATGATGATGGTCGGGTCCTTGCATTCTTCAAGAACATAGCTTAGAAATCTTTTAGAAGGAGACTTCTTATAGCTATTTTCACCGAAAACATCCCTTCTATGAGCAACATCAACTTCCCATTGTTGGTGGGAGAGACCACTGGTGGTGGCTTTGAAACACTCGGAGGGGATAAAACACACTGTTTTATTTCAAGAAACAAGAAGCTTACAATACTGAAAAGCTTAACAATACACGCCCTCTCTTTC
>Ga0325405_1004086_pt1 | contig 14952 bp, 15 predicted proteins | sample PopdelMetagenome_21_FD_205663 | JGI IMG/M metagenome (GOLD analysis project Ga0325405, IMG submission 205663) | Populus deltoides microbial communities from Bellville, Georgia, United States - Xylem-Control-R2 | ecosystem: Host-associated > Plants > Phyllosphere > Stem > Wood/Secondary xylem... | reverse complement strand
CACAGCTTGATGACATGCTTCAAAAGCAGGGAAGTAAAATTGATAAGGTGCTGAATTTTGCAATTGATGATGCAATTTTGGAGGAGAGGATCACGGGTCGCTGGATCCATCCTTCTAGTGGTAGAACCTACCATACAAAATTTGCACCTCCCAAGGCTCCTGGTGTTGATGATGTAAGGGAACATGAACGATCCTTCTCTTACATTTTTTTTGTTATCTCGTTTTATTTAATTGGATTTTCGGATGTATATATTGATGATGGGAGAACGTAGGGGAAATGAAACTGGTTAAAGGGTGTACATTTGTTGTAGATATCAACATTTTCAAAATAATCGAGTCTGTAAAAGCAATTGTGAATTGTTCTTGGTAATTATGATCGCCTACTCTTGATATTATTCTTATAGGTTGATTAGGCCAATAATGGATCTGACTTGTCAATATTTAGTCTAAGTGGCAGTGTACTGTTCTTATAGCTGTAGAATGTCCGTTTATGTTTGACAAGGGGCTAGATATGTCAAGGGAAGGCAATATAGTCATGGGTTATCTATCTTGACTAAAACCCTTGATCAAGACATCGGTGGTGTGGAATTAGGTAATTTAAGAGAGGTAGTAGAAAATTGTTCACAGGGAATCCATTCGGCACCCGCATTTGGGGTGTGTTGGTTTGTGAAATTGTTAAATAATCAAGGTTATTTGAATATGGTTGAGACTGTTTCTTATACATGTTTTCCACAGTGATCACTGTGCTAGCTGCATCAATGTTTTTGCAAGTCAGCAGCTGAAAGTATGTTCACAAACTTGCTTCTTTCGTTTGATTTCTTGAAGGTAACTGGAGAACCTTTGATTCAACGCAAAGATGATACTGCCGCTGTTCTTAAGTCAAGGCTGGAGGCATTTCACAAACAAACTGAACCGGTAAGCTTTATGGCTTTATTTCATTACCTTTGGTGACATGAGATGGGGTTGGATTCAATCACCTAGTCACCCACAACAAAGGGGATGATGATCCAACTCTTCTCATAGTATTTACTTCTCCCTACTTATAGGACAACTATTTTCATGCATGTTTGGTATCGCATTTATTTTCATGGATGATTACCACGTGTTTGGATAGTATTGAGCCACGTGAATCACCTCTTTTGGTTTTAGCCATATGATGTGCCTATGCATCTAGACTTCATCTCCATTTGTAATCCTGCCCATGTCTTGCCAGATCGACATGTCTTAGTTCTGCCCTACTGAAATCTGATGGTATTCTGGATGCTGGGAATGCAGGTTATTGATTATTATAAGAAGAAAGGTGCTGTTGCAGAGCTTCATGCAGAGAAACCTCCAAAGGAGGTTACAACTGAGGTTAAGAAAGTGCTTTCCTCTTGAGACGGAGGCCCTTTCGACCCTTGACTTAAGTGGATTTTCTTTTCTTATGTACTAGACATGTTTTCACACAAGCTGATCATTTAGCTCCCCTCGTATTTTGTTTGCAAATTGCCGGCGCTGCCTTTTGTCATTGAGGTAATAACTGAGTTCACGTTGAAATAAAAGATACTACAGGGTTGCCTTATTTTCTTTCTTTATCGTTGTTGGTTTTATCAGTGGAGATGCTCTTATGCAGCAGGTTTTTTATTTTATTTTTAATTGCGGTGAAAAATAGAAAAACCGGCAGCATTTTGGGCGCCTATTTGGTAATTGGTAATCTCTCATTCCCTTGAAACGTTGCAACAGGCCACCAGTCTGCTTCGAAAAGGCTCTATTCAAATACATGCGGCAGCCTTAAGAGCTGGTAAGATGCTAGCAGCAAAGTTAGGATGCGTGTTTAGGGTTAGGAAGTGAAAGGAAACCAACTTGAAGGCTTAAGTCCAAATGGGTTTGATCAGCCTGAAAGTGCTTCTGAAGCTGGCACCTTCCTCCTAAAGCTGCCAACATGCACAAGGCATGCATACTCTTTCAAATGTCAGCAGATAGTCTAATCGTAATTGAAAACACGACACCCCTTAAGAAACGCAATTCGATCCAACAACGTATCATTTACAACAAGTCGACATTAGCATTAGGGGCACAAAGGATACTGAGCAGTTGTTTCATGAGTCTTGAAGTCGGTGACGTGCTGCATGGTTGAGGTGCAGCGCCTTACATATCAACTGTAATCTTAGCATCCAGATGCGAGAAATCATGGAAAAATGCCTTGAAATGCTCATAGGAATACTTGACATCATCAACAGAACACATTTCTCTTATACTGTGCATCGATAGTTGTGGAGCACCAACGTCAACAGTACGAATCCCAACACCACTAGCTAGGATTGGACCGATAGTTGAACCACAGCCCATGTCATTTCGGACCACAAAATCCTGCATTTACAGTGATTTCATGATAATTAATTCATCTACCAGTTACTGAATTGCTACTACCTAGGCTGCATGCCTTGCAGCATACAATCTCCATTTCACTGGCTATATTTTCGTGCCAATGGTGAAAAAAATTAGAAAATTCGAAGTCAGAGCAGCCATTTGTTGTATTTTGATTTGTGATAGATATATTTCGTCCCCTGAGTACAAAGAATTGAGGACTCAAAAATCAGTGTGAGAATGCATCTGGTGACAATTTTTTCCCGTCATTTTGACTATTGAATGTCATCAATGCTTGAAATCACATTGTTTAGAAAGAAATGATGGGGAACAAATTGGACAGAACCATGCTTGTCCAAATTCTTATATAGAATAAAATAATTCATCTCAATCAAATGATAACATTACTTGTCAGAAATTCTGTTTGTTATCGTTGTTCAAAATCATGATATTTAAGTTGGCAGAAAACTGACCTGGGTGGGAAGGTCATGCTTCGTTGCTATCTCCCTAAATAAAAAGCTAGTGATTGCATTTGTTGCGTAGCGCTGATTCGCGTTGTGTTTGATTACAAGCCCACCATGCAACTTGGGCTGATGATTTTCTTCATGCTTGTCCTAGAAACGAGATATCCCATGTTAGAACAGTCTGAAAGAACAACCCCATCTAAATGAGCAACGAGGCAATGTACCATATAATTAGGATGGAGGGCATGAGCCATGTCAGCAGATACAAGGAAACTCTTCTGGATTGCCTTTGGAAGCAGCTGAAAAGAAATCAAAGAAAAGAAACAATTATGATTACATGAATCAAACCGAGATTTAATTTCAAGATTAATATCCCACTCCTTTTGACCAAGCATCCCCAAATTTTGTTCCTTCACATGACCATGCGGGTCAAACACATGACTATGCGGATGGACTGATATCAACATAACTCGCAAATCTTAGGTGTGAAATTTACAAGAATCATTTCACTATTGCACACCTATCCAAATTAATCAGACAGGTGAGACATGAAATAAACACTACTATGCTGGTGATTATGGTTAACTTTGTGACTTAGACTTGTAATTAAGATGCATGAATAAAATGACTTCCAATAAAATAGAAACCAAAACTAATCCCTTTAATACTATAGCACTCAGATAATAAACTCAGCTCAGAAATCCAGAACTCCCCCCAAATAGTAACTATTAAGTTTTTGTTTTTTTCCCTGAAGCAGGAGTCAGAAAAAAAAGCACCTTGGAATCTGAGTTGAAAGAGCTTGTGATCCGTGACAGAGCATCTAACATGACAGGAGACCCGGCTCCTTGTGCTGAATCAGATCCTATCTCTTCATGGTCAAAGAGTGCCACCATCCTAACACCACTCTCATGCTCAAGTTCACTTTCAGAAGATGTTGCATCTATCAGTGCCTGAAATTAAATTGACATGGCACAAATAAGAATCAGATTCTGTGGGTTAACACTCTAAAAGCAAAGACCAGTGTTTCTCTTGTGCAAAAGTGAAAAGTAACAATAAATGTGGATGGGATAATAGCAGCCATTTTGATGCTGAATAACATGTAACTGAAGTAGGTTGTCAACGCAACTTATAACAATTGTTCAGATGATTACCAGTTTTGATCATTAACAAAAATTTAATTCATTGCCTCGCACACCCAAAGAAAGAAAACGGCACTGGAAAAAAATAATTCTACCAACATAAATAATAACATAGCTTAAACTCAAACAACACTAAACCTCATATTCAAACTTAATCCCACTATCTATAGTGAAACTCATCCTACCACAAACCAATACTACCAAAATATAAAAGTAGCTGAAACTCAAATAGGACAAACCTAACGTTCGAACTTCAAGTGGAAAATGAAATCCACACAATCACTTAAGCCAAAAATGAATACAAACCAATGCCTAATGCTCAGCGCAAGCAAAGAAACTTTGAATTTGATTCACTCACTACACAAGAGAGAACACTGTAGGTTCTGTGTTTAGTATAGCAAAAGGCATCAGACAAACTTGTAGTTGAGAGATAGAATGCCAGGGGCAATGGGATGTAATATCACATAAATTGACATGATAACTTCAATCTGACATGAGGTGGCATTCTGTGTTCAATAGAACAACAGCAAATCTTGTAGTCAGAAAACAGAAAGGCAATGCAGTAGTGATGAGACTGGCGTACAGGACCTGATAGCTTACAAACCAACATGATTTGCAACCTAACAACAGCCCATGTAACAAGTAATACCTTCAGAGAGCAGAATGAGCTGCAGAGGTTATCGAGCCTTCCAGAGAAAATAAATTCCTTTGCAGCTCCAGCTATTACACTTGGTTGAGTATCGCATGCTTGTAATTCAAAGTCACATATATCATCTACTTTGCACCCAATCTGATTTGCAATCATCTAGAAGACAAGAAAGAAAATAACAGAACAGCCATCAGAACTTAAATCAAAATTGTCAAAATAAACAGAAAAAGGATAAAAGAAGAGAATATATTCTTGCTTCAGTTTACTAACCTCTAGTACAAGTGAGTGGTGCTTTGAGGAAATCGTTCCTTTATCAGATTTCTTCCCATCAGCTTGAACTTCTTCACTCTTAACTGGACCATTTTCAGCAGCGGCTTTATTGAGCTCTGCCTGTAAAAAGAAGTTTGCTAATAGAGAACAGAAAATATTGCAACAATATAGAGACTTCATCTCATACACTAGTATCCTAAAGAAATATCCACTCTCTCACAATTAAGTAACCAAAATATTGCATGCTTACTAGTGATTTAGCATTAATGCTCGGAAATTTGAAAAGCATATAACTAACTTCTGTTTGTAAAGCAGTAATTAGTTGTCGAGCAGTAATCTTTGAGCTCAAAAGGCAAACAAAGGTTCTCTCTTTCTTAGTGTCAATTCTTTAAATGCATTAGGTGGCTTCAAGTTCAAGTTAAATCTGTAAAAAATAGATATGGTCCATATTAAGAAGACACGAAGACACATATTTTAGAGTGTCAAGGAAATCCATAGCTCTTCACATATATTGAAGAAAAAGTTGGATGAAAATAATTTATTCTAACTAACTAACTAAAGAAAAAAATCCTTTGTAGTGTAGGACACAATGTTCTCAAGGTTTGTGCTAAGATTTTTTATGATAAGTTGCAGCGAATCTATTTTAAAATTTCATAAATCATAAAGGAATGTGTGCATCATGCTTAATGCCCATTTATAGGAATATTATGTTTAGCACTAATAATTTGATTCATCATTATGTTGTTTTACAGCAAGAAACATATTTTGAACTGTAATTGTGGAAACTAGAATAAAAGCATAAATTCAAGTACACCAACAAACATATGAAAAAAAAAATGTGTGTAATTCAAAGGTTACCTTAATTGATGTTGCCAAGACAGGAAGAAGTTGACTCTGTGTGTTCACCTTAAATCCATCAGTATTAACAGTCCTGTTCAGAACATAACAACATGAAATATCATAACACCAAGCAAAGTAAAGATGAGACTACCCAATCCTAAACCCATGAGAATCCCAGGCATTAATTGCATTATATAAAACAAGATCAAACAAGTAAAGAAAGTAATTTGTCTAGCTATCAAACCTCTCTAAGTGAATTGCAATTGTAGGGACACGCATAATGGGTTCCTCAATTCTAACTAGCCGATGTGAATAGGAAACCGAACCATCCTTTTCTTCTTTTACAATCACCCTCCCTGCCACTGTCAAGTCACGATCGAACCATGTATGCCACAAACCACCTCCATATGTTTGAACTCCAACCTCCAAAAACCCACCTTTCGTTACCTGACCAGTCAATCCATTCCCCAAACACCAAATTCATTAACTTACCCAACAAAGTGCACAATTTTCAAACAAAACCAGCAAATGATCAATACTTTGGACAAGTATCACCTTGGAAACAGGCTTCAACAAAACCAACAAAGTGCACAATTTAAATAAAAACAAAAGAAAAGCAAAGTCAATTCGAATATCACCTTGGAAACAGGCTTCAACTTGAGACAAGGACTATCAGTGTGAGCACCAACTATATAAAATCCATTGCCTGCTACATATCTAAAAAATCAAAATAATGAAAAAAATATCAGCAATAAATAACTAATAAATAAATAAAAATTAAATGCAATCCATTTCCTGTCACAACAACAACAACAACAATAATAATTCATAAACAACTAAAACGAAGCAAAACAAAGGACCTTGCTTTAGCCATCGATAATCTGAAAAAATCTAAAATCTAAAAGATGACATACTTTTTATTGCTCAAAAGTAAAAACAAACCTCTTTTTTAAAATAAAAAAAATAAATTAAAAAAATTGACTTTTAATCTTATATAATTTGTAAACAACCAAATAAAGGAGCTTAACCTATCAGCTACAAAATAATTATTTTGCTGTGATTAAAAATAATCAATAAATAAAGAAGAAGAAGAAGAAGAAGAAGACATACTTTTTACCAATAGCGAAAGCAAGGATGGTAGAGTGATTCCTGGTGAAGAAATAACGCTTTCCAGCTTCCAATTTCCAATCGTATCTCTCTGAAACTTGCTCGTATCCTGCATTCTTCAATCTCCTCTTTGCCTCCTCTATCAAAATCAATCAGTCAAGCATATTTTAATTTCATTTTAAAAAAAAAAGATCTAAAACAAACAGAATCTATCTGATACATATATATATATATATAGAGAGAGAGAGAGAGGGTTACCGACGGCATGAAAAGCTGTTGGAGAAGCGTTTAAGAAGTCGATGAGATCAGAGGCAACGCAGTATTCTTGTTCTTTGTTATTATTTGCCATTTTTCCTTCTTCGTAGTATCAAAATCTGCTTTGCTCAGATGCTGTTTTCTATTCTATGCTTGATTTTGTGTTGAGCGTGGGTATATATGGATTTGTCTGTGGATTTGGCGAGAGATTGCTAGTTGGGCTGTGGGGTGAAGTTTTAGAATAACTTATTATGTCTCATGGGCTGTGGCCCAATACACATACATGATGATGCTCTTTTTACATGCAACCTCTGTGGAAGTTGGAATATATAGGCCATATGGAATATATACCCAACCCAACCCACCCATATGTACCAAGTTGTTTAGCTTGAATTTTTTTTTTTTTTTTATGGTATTAACCCCGAGGGTCATCTACTCATCTTTCACACCAAAATTCATTGAATCTTTGCATATTTGAATATTTTTGTATAAACATTGATGAAGTTGTGAAAATTTTTTAATGGATTTGTGCTTTCTATGTTTATGATCTGAGTTGAGAAACCCGAGTTTGGTTTTTGGAAACACGGCGGTGCAAACCGCGTTCCTTAAAAGTTCAAGTTTTTTTTATTTTACTAAAAAAAATAAGAGTAAAAAGTAGTATGAAATGAAAAAAAAAAAAAGAAGAGAAAATTTTTACTATACAAGTTTTAATAAACATAAAATTCAAATTTAGTTTAAACCATCAATATATAAATAATTTACTATATATTGAGTTTTACCCAAAATTATCCTAGTGTTTAATGATCCCAAGTTTTATTACTATACTTGCTTTACAATAATGACCTGTAGTCAAAAGTAATAATGAAAGTTACCCTATGCCAAATACAGTTAATTAGTTTCTTTTTTTAATTGTAATAGTTAATCAATTTTAAAAAACTAGAGGGACCAATTATACAATATCTAAAATAGATAGGGGGCAAAATAAACTTTTCGAAAACAATTCTAAAACGACATTGATTTTACCCATCCTTTGCACTTCAATTCTCAGTCTTTCAAGTCAACCTTTTATTCCAAAAAAAACATATAACTGAGTTCTAATTTAAACTTAAAAGGGTTCAATTATTAAAAAAATATATTTAAGGGTCAAATTAAAAATTTATAAAAAAATCATTATTCTAGGTACGCCGTGAGAAGATTAAAAGGTGAAAATGGCACAGTAGTTTCCCGCCTTAGTTTCTGTTTATTGACGTAGGTCTACTCTGCCCGCGAAAATTAACAGAATCTAACTACCCACTAACAGAATGACGAAAAGACCCCTTTCATAGTCTTCTCAATCTCGCAATAAATAGGAGGCGTCTTCGTCTTTTAACCACAGTTTTCCCACTCCTGTAACTGATTCAAGAATCACAAGAAGAAGTCACCCAAATCAAACAAGGCGCAAAAAATTCCAAGTTGCCAAGAAATTAGCACAAGCAGAGCTTCAATGGCGAAATCAAGAAACATCAAGAACCCAATCTTTACACTGACCCCATCACCAGTTTGTCACTTGCTCTCTGCCTCTCCATTCACTTCTCTTCTTTTCTCTCCCAAGAAAAGCCCAAGAAACTACAACAAACTCTTGACACCACCAACTCTATGCTTAATTTCACTTCTTGTTTCCTTGACTCTCTTTGGAGTTTCCATTCTTGGCTTCACATCCAATTCTCAAGATTCACTTCCATGCTCTCTAAACTCTCCATCTTCTCTTTCATTTCCTTCTATGTCCATTTCGTCAATGCTTTTGACCTCCCTTTCTTCTGTTGTTCCCAAGAATGTGGAAGATGAGCCACGAATGGCAAAGAGTTTAATGGCGCCATTACCACTGCAGCCCGTTACTGGCAATGTGTCAAAAGAGGAGAAAGAGTTTTGGGAGCAACCGGATGGAAAAGGGTACAAGCCATGCTTGGATTTTAGTCTCAAGTATCGAAAGGCATCTGCGAGAATTTCAAAGGAGAGAAGGAGGTTCTTGGTGGTGGTAGCCTCCGGGGGATTGAACCAGCAGAGGAATCAGATTGTTGATGCTGTTGTCATTGCAAGAATTCTTGAAGCAGCTTTGGTTGTTCCTGTTTTGCAGGTTAATCCAATTTGGGACGATGAGAGGTAACTTGGAGAATGTTCAGGATTTCTCTGTGTTGTATATTTCCTTAGGACATTGTTGATTTTAATGAGAAATAGAGGGTTGTCTTCTCTCTTTGTCGATTATGTGACTGTCATTTCTTGATTGTTTTCACTGAAGCATTCTTGTTTATGGATTTCTCTCAAATACCAAGTATCGTGGTTGTGTTTTCTTCTCTTCAAAAGATTCTTTATATCCTCGTGAATGTATTACAGTGATAATGATGTATCTGCAACTGTTAATATAGGGCATTAGTTTCTCAAATATTGGATCACGCAGTTTTGAACTCTGATGAATCTAAAATGTACGGGTTATTCTATGATTCTGTATGTTTTCCAAAATTTCAGTGAATTCTCGGAGATTTTCAATGTTGAGCATTTCAAGAGAGTTTTACGAGCTGATGTACGAATTGTATCGTCCCTTCCCTCCACACATTTGATGTCAAGGCAGTCCATTGAAAACCAAATTCCTTATGATGTTTCACCGTATTGGATTCGTGCCAGGTTCTCCAGACTGGTAAGGGCAGAGTATAGCTCTTGGTGTGCTATTCGTTCTGTTAACAAAAAAAAATAATTGCCTAGCCTTTCATTACTGTACTAAATCTTGATAGCTTAGTTTCAAATTTGAAACAGTTATGGGTTTAAGAGGTTGAATCAGAAGTTTATGCTGGGATAGATGCCAAGATTTTGTGCATTTTCTAGTTTAGAATGAAAATGTATCTACAACTGAAATTGTTATGATAGCAGAATAACAATCTGTATTATACCTTTGAGGTTGTTTACAAAAACTTCTTCAGAGTCTCAGTAGAGAGAAAATTTTCTTTTCTTATGCTTTTTTAATGGTTTCTGTAGCTGAATGAAGAAGGCCTACTTATTCTAAAAGCATTAGACTCCAAACTTTCCAAGAATCTTCCCCCCGATCTGCAGAAGCTGCGATGCAAGGTAATGGTCACACCATTGAATTCCCATCGGGTAGAAAATTCTGAATCATAAGTACCACTGAAACTGCCATATTTTTCTTCAAGGGGAGTGTCATGTGAATTGCAGGTTGCCTTCCATGCATTGAGATTTGCAGCACCAATACAGGATCTTGGGAACAGGCTTTCAAAGAGAATGTGGATTGAAGGTCCATATATTGCCCTCCATCTCAGGTTAGAGAAGGATATCTGGGTCAGAAGTGGATGTCTCAGCAGTTTAGGCCCAGAATATGACAAAATCATCGCCAAATCACGGGAGTCTCAGCCTGAATACCTTACAGGAAGGTTGAACATGAACCATATCCGGCGAAGACTTGCCGGCCTATGTCCCCTTAGTGCACTAGAAATTGCAAGGTAAAAATTACCAACATAAGTTTGAAGTCTAAAGGGAACTTCATTTTCACACTATAATCGGAGACAGATGAATTACTGCAGGTTTTTAAAGGCTTTAGGAGCACCAAGCACTGCTCGAATATACATTGCTGGAGGAGAGCCATTTGGTGGCAGCCTGGCTCTGCAACCACTGATTGCCGAATTCCCAAACGTAATAACAAAGGAGATATTGGCAAGAGGAGGTGAACTGTCACCATTTATCAAGAAGGCCTCAGCTCTGGCTGCTATAGACTACATCATCTCATTAAGCAGCAACGTCTTTATACCTTCCCATGGAGGAAACTTCGGTCGAGTCATGCAGGTAAGCGGCTGCAAAACTTGATGCAAATAATTCCATAAAGAATTACCAAGATGAATTTTACTTAACCTGGCTGGCATCATTTGTCTGCTACTAATTTTAGCCACCTAAAGCTGGCTTAAGGGTAGTTAACATCTGTTTTTCTGTATTCAACTTCACAGGGTCACCGTGCTTATGCTGGTCATAAGAAACACATAAGGCCTAACAAGCGAGCCATGCTTCCCGTATTCGAAAACTCCACCTTTGAATTCGGAAGCATCATCAGGACGCTGCACAAGAAATCTCAGGGCCAACCTGAGCCAAGGACTAACAAGAGAGACCGAGATGTGATTGCATATCCAGTTCCTGAATGTATGTGCAAGCACCGAACACCAATTTTTTGAGCTACTCGACAAGTAGACTGATGTTGTTGTATGCCAATTGTAATAGCTTTGTACTTTTTCCTTGTTTCCACATGTACAACAACTCGTGTATTACTACCATTTTGTCCATACTAAATTTTCGTGAAAACCAAGCTCCACTTTCACCTATATTTTGATATTTGTTTGTAACTTAGTCCTTCTTTTAGATTTTCATGTCCATTTAATTAGTTTTTATCATAAAATATACTCTCTCTTTCTCTTGTCAGATCTTCTGATCTCACCCACTATAAATAAAATCAAGGAAAAAAATATTATCACTCCCAAAAAAGAGAAAAAAAATTGAAAATAAGAGCTTGAAGTACAAAAATATCAAAAAAATTAATCTTATAAATAAACCGTTATTGATCCATTATTATGTTAAATAAAGGACGTCATTCAAAGACTTGATTTATGATTTTCAAAACTAAATGGACTAACTTGCAAAATCGTATAAGAAATGGACTAAATATAATTACTCAAAATAAAGCGGACTTCCTCTGTCCCTTATTGACTTTTCAAAGTCAAAATAACTTGATTTTCTGGAGAGAGAAATATACGTCAGCTGTAATGAATAACGACGTTTGAAATTATGTTTTTTTTTATAAAAAAAAATTAATATTTTTAGATTATTTTAATATATTAATGTTAAAAATATTTTTAAAAAAAATAAATAAAAAATATTATTTAAAAATATGTATAAGTAAAAAATATTTGAAAAGCAATTAAGCAACTTCTAAACACCCGTAAATTACTATTCAACGTCTCTCTCTCTCTCTCTCTGATTTTGCTTCTCCGATCATCTTCAGCTTCTTTGGCGATCTTCTTTCTGGTACGCTTTCTTATGCTCACTCTTTTAATTTAAAATGCACGTACGGATTTATTAACTACTGATTAATCACCTTTAGCTCTACCGATTACTCATTTATGTCGTCTTATGATGTTTCTTAATCGTTGGATTTTTGCATGATTTATGCCAAAGTTCTATTTTAATCTTAATATTACAACAGATCCTGATTTAATCACGTACATTTGATGTGAAGTTTTTGTTAAAGTGGAATTTTTTAATTTTATTTTCTTAAGAAAATATTTGTATAATTTTAGGGACAACATTTTGGTGCCCTTTGTAACTTCATCTAGGGCAGTATAGTTTTGATTATTTTTTTTCAGTTTGATTGTGCGGCCAAATAGGGCTTGATAATATGATGCTCTCTTTGTAGTTATCTTTTACTCCGCATTTGTTGTTTTGGATTATCTGATTATTATTTTTGTTGTTGTTGTTGATCTGCAAGTATTGCAGAGGTTTTTGAGGGGAAGCAGTTGTTCTCATTTTTCAATGGCTGCTTACTTCAGAACATTCTTGAACAGTCCCGTTGGTCCGAAGACAACTCACTTTTGGGGACCTGTTGCCAACTGGGGATTTGTTGCTGCTGTATGTTTACTATTTTTTTTTTCCAGTTTTGATTATACAGATATCCCTTTTATATAAGTTTTATGTTCATACAAGATTTTAATGCTTTGTAAATTATAATGATAAATCTGATCTATTGAACAGGGGTTGGTGGATATGAAAAACCCCCCAGAAAAGATTTCAGGAAATATGACAGGAGGTAAAGGAATTCTGGTGTTGAATTTCTATGACTTGTAGTGTGAATGGTTGAGGTTCTAATATCTGTTAATGGTGCTTCAGCTATGTGTGTTTGCTCGGCATTGCTTATGAGGTTTGCGTGGATGGTACAGCCTCGAAACTATCTACTTCTAGCATGCCATGCTTCAAATGAGACTGTGCAGCTCTATCAATTGTCCCGTTGGGCAAAGGGTCAGGGGTGAGTAACTTTGCTTGTGATTTCCACGGAATTAATCTGTTCTTAACAGCAATGTATCTTCCCATGTTCTAGTATTGCGTGGAGTCAGGAGTCATATTAGAAAAAACGAACACAACGATTCCCTCAATTATGGTCTGGCAGGAGCATGGCCCTTGAGGGGAAAATTTAGTAATTTTTTTCTTCCTTTCGGCTTTAGCATTTTTTGAAGAAGTGGAGTCAAAATCTGTTTCCTAGTCTAATAAGTAAAGACATTTACCGTTCAAACAATGACCCTTTCAAGATATTGACAGATTTTCTATTTAAATAAAAGATTTTCTTAAACTGAGATCAGATGATGCAATACTATTGACTTTGCATATTCTACTACCAATGGTAGTTTGATCTGCCAAGTCAACCTTGTGTTGGAGGAGAGGAGCCTCACGGGACAAAGAAGGGATGGTTTAAATTCAGACTTGATGATACTTTCATTTCTATGTACTGAACTGATATACCTTTCGAAATATGTCCTATGCTTAACACTTTTATAGTGCTATATTGTATGAACTGGATTTCTCACCATTAGGCGTTTATTCTTATCTTCATTTTCCATCTTTAGCTGGTACATGTAGATATTCCAAGGTATAACACTATTTGTTTCTTTATTTTTTCTTGTAGGTACTTGTCATCGGAGAAAAAGGAGGAAACCAGATCTCAGTAACTTGATGCAACTGCTTTTGCTGCCCTGTTTCCAGTTAATTTTATCGTCATTTCTGAAGAAATTTGTTGTAATTTCTTGTTTCGAATCCCCTGGATCAACGTTGTTACCACATGTATAACCACGCAGCAGCTTGTCTATCTTGGTTTTCACCCCACAAGCCATGGTGCACCTTTTTGTCTATGACGCACTGGTCGGGAGGGAGAATAAAATTATGGTTCATAAATCATTTACACGTTCGAAACCATTAGTTAGCTTTTGTAGTTCCAGCAATTCATTTCGAGAGATTTTGAACCAGGGACAGCTCGAGCGGAGCAATATTTTCTAGACCTGTCAGGTCTCCCCCCTTGCCCCTATTTTGTTTCATCGTTTATGTACCGCGGAAATAGTGGCTTATCCCTGAACCCGTAATTGTTTTTGTTGGCCTTGATCGATTCCCGCTGATGAAGCACTCTGGGTTGCTCGAGACATGTTAAAATTGTTTTGATGTCTCATCAATAAATCAAAATAATCTGAATTTCTAAAAAATGAATTTGAAATAGAATATATAAAACTGCAGCCTTACAAAGTAAAAATCACGGGGCAAAATTGATTAATCATAATGAATTCTCTACAAGGCGAATAAAGAGCTTCGTTTTGCCTCACATTGAGAATTCCTTGTAAAAAGGACTTTTGCAAAGAATTATGGCGGCCTTGCTTTGCCTCAGTCTCAGAGATGATCTCATTACAATAACGTCTCTACTTGGGGAACTCGCAAGATTCCATGCAGCAGCGGCCATATGATGCTGCTGTCTTCTAAATGGCAACGCGTAATCCCAGCTCTTTACCGTGCTAATCTCGGGCGTCATCGCTATTCTCCCTTTTGTGCTTCCGGCCCTTTTTCTTGGATTTCGTCACCGCGCTCTCTTCATTTTCTTCAGATTTCTTCTTTTTCTCCCTTTTTTCTTTAGATGCTTTCTTTCTTTTCACAGGCAATGTTCCAATCTCAACTTCAGTTTGCATCTCAGTAGTTTGGATCCCATCCACATTCTGTGTTGTTGCCGCAATTTCTGCAAACACAATAATAATCATTGTTGAGAAAAATCATTGGTCACTGATAGAATAAATATGACTTATGGTTAGCAATAAAGAAAATGCATCAC
>Ga0325405_1004085_pt1 | contig 14954 bp, 4 predicted proteins | sample PopdelMetagenome_21_FD_205663 | JGI IMG/M metagenome (GOLD analysis project Ga0325405, IMG submission 205663) | Populus deltoides microbial communities from Bellville, Georgia, United States - Xylem-Control-R2 | ecosystem: Host-associated > Plants > Phyllosphere > Stem > Wood/Secondary xylem... | reverse complement strand
GTAGCCTTGGAAGTGTAGGGAGAGATGACAAGAAGTTGTGTTTTCTTTTGTTTTGAGGATTTTCTATTTGAAAAGGTTAGGATATCAAAGATGATTTTAGACTTATTTCTGTTAATGTAAACTTTTATACTAATAAGCATAACTTTTGATCCAGCTCTTAGATTAAGTTGTAATTTTTTCAGAAGATTCTAAAAACCTTATTTCCTATGAAGTAAAAATTTACTGGTGATAAGACATCAAAAAGACTTTACGATAAAGTATATAAGCTATTGTGCGAGAATTGCATTATTTTCTTAGTTGGTTTAAGATTATTTTTTTCTATTCTATTTAGAACTCTTTTGTTATTTTTTCAGCCTTGTTTATGATGTTTCATCTAGTATAAATAGGGTTATTTATCTTGTATTTAAGTTTTTTATTCAGACTTGATTTATTAAGAAATAATATTTTGTATGGCGAGGTTGCTCATATTATTTGTTTTTTATCAAACTATTCAAAACTTATCAATATTAACTATCTTTGTGGTGTTTTTCCTTATAATCAATAAGTTAGGGTCTTTCATCCAATAATTTTAGTTTCTTAGCTTAGGTAATTATTGAGATGAGTTTTTTTATTAATCTAATTTTAACTTTCTTAGATCGTTTCTATCTTATTTGTGGGTTCTAGGGTTCCTATCTTTTAAGTTTGCATCACAAACAATGGGTTTTAAAAATTAGATTGATCAGATGACCGGGTTTCAAAAATCCTGACCCATCACCTAACTCGTGATATCCATTTCTTAGGTTTGTTTAACCCATTATCATATATATATATAACGGGTTAGATCAAGTCAAATAATGCAAATATTTTAAGTGAGCAATTGTTTTTTCAACACCTTTACTTTCTAGATTAACTTGACATATAGTTGTAACTAGATAAGTGGCCTACGATGACGCACCATTTTTTTAAGCTGCAAGAAAAGAATATCCAGGTCGCATGAAATTTTCTAATAGTGAGCAAGTCAATTTTGAAATCTCTCGATCCATCACTCACCTAACCCGAGTTTCAAATAAAACTATTTAGAAGGTGCCTTGAACCAATATAATCAATCTAGCGGGTTCAAAGACAACCCAAATGACCATCATATACATGATACAAAGGCAACCGTAATGGATTAGCTGAGTTTAACAACCGTGCTCTTTCTAAAATAATTTTTTGTTTAACTCAAGAGAAAAAAAATACTCATTCGTAAAATTAAGTACCAACCAAGTTGAGCACAAATTAGTAAAGATTCAATTTTTAATGATGAAATTAAAAAGAGAAAAAAAAACCATTGTTAAAAAACCTAAACCGACTCGATGGGCCAACCTAGAACTCAGGCCACCCAGGGTATGGACCGATCCGAGTTGAAAAATAAATGGGGGAAGAGATTAACCTGAGTTGATCCGATCAACCAAGAGAAACCTACTCAATAAACTGTTAACATTTTTTTTTTGAAAAAAATTATCAAAATGACTTAGTTTTAACGTCTTTTTGTAAATAATTTGTTGACTCTCCTGACTTGGAGCCTTGTATTACCCTAGTTCAACCCACTAGTTGGGTCTAATAAATTTTCAAAAAAAAAAAAGAGAAAAAAAAAAGGTCAGGCAAACAGGCTAAGAGTAAGCCCACATGCTTGCTCATAAGTATTTTTCTTTTTAGTTAGGTTTAAAAAAATAATGTTGCCTGTTTTTCCAGAATTCATACACCACAAATGGTTGGATTATGGGCAGTTAATATCAAGGGCTCAAAAACCTATTTTAAGTGTTTTTTTATCGAGAAACACTTAAAAAATATCATAGAAACCTCAATAAACTGATTTATGCTCTTAAATTAACATTTAATTGGTTTAAAAACAAAAACTCAACCAAAACCAAATTTGTTTTTTGTGTTTCGATCTTTTTTTTTTGTAAGATAAAGAAAAAAAAAATACCAAAATAGAACTCTCCTTTTCAAATGGAATTGTTAAAATGAATCTTAAAAAAAATAATGGTTTGCCAAAACCTAAAGAGAAAATATGTGGAAAAGGCATTGACACACTTTTTTTTTAGAAAAAAAAAGCCTCCTAATTGTTCTTTAAGACAATTTCAGTCCCCTAGTTTCTAATTATTTACAAACAATAAAATCTAATTATTTTCTATTAAATCGAGCACCAAGACAATTGCGAGGTGTGTTTTTAAATAAAGTTAAAGACATAAAAAAATAGATCGAAATAAACCGTTAACCTTAAATTTCAATCAACACAACATTGAAAGATCCAATTGAAAAGAAAAAAAAATTCAGCCACCAAAGGCCAAAAAAAAAAAAACTAGAGTTGACATATTTTTCAAAAAAATAAAAAAATAAATTATTGTTCATGACTTTCAATTTTGGTTCAATTTTGGTTTTTTCTTGTAAACAACTATATTAATTTTTTTCATGAAATCAACCATCAATCTTATACGAATTTAAAAACCCACGATAACCATATAAAAAATTAATTAAAATAAATAATCAACCCAAAACTCCAATCAAAATAACATCAAAGAATAAAATTGAAAAAAAAAAAATCAATAACAAAAAAGAACTATATAACCCTGATAGGAGATAAGACTCTCAATATGAAAACCTCAAAAATATCCAACAATGATTTATCTTGGAATAATATGATTTCTCAGCCGAAACCTTCTATGAGCAAGAGAGTGTTGTATTTTTCTACAAAAACTATTATCATTTTTATTATACGAAGTACAATATAGTGAAATTCATGATCAAATGTAGATGGAGATACTTTTTTTAAACCTCGAGGTGCTAAGTTAATTTAAGGATTTGTCTGGGAAAAAATGGAATGGCCTATATAGGTCTTCCATTTTATTTTTACCACATCTACCTAGACCGGGTGTTGAAAAGCAAATTTAATTAGTGGCATCACATTGTCCAGTCTCCAGATTCTCCCCTGCCTAATAATCTGTGAATTAGCTAAGCTGCAGCTGTGGATTGTTTAAGCCCTTGCTACTTCTAAATTGCGTTACTACTTCACCTTTCCACTAACTGATACAAATTCATGTTTAGATTGAAAAAAAAACCGAGTGTCGTATATAACTGGGAAAAGCGAATTTCAAGCGAGCAGGCGAGATGTCATCTGGCTTCAGCTTGTATGATCTTATAGTTTATTCTCTTACAGTTGGGATGTTGATCATCATTACAAAGCTTAGGTCCCGCTTCAGACCACCACACCTTGTAATCCCACCCTGACCAACCTCGCACTTCATCTGCTGATCACTTTTTTGATCCCCAGACATGTAGCAGACCCCTCCCGAAACCCACCCGACGGTTTCTTTTCTGCATGCAAAATCTTATTTACAGGCAAGTTCTTCTTCTATGTTCTCACATGATTCTATTAAACCATGAGACACTGGAGTTCCTAAAATAAACATACCACAACAAACAGGCAATTCAAACAACTGTGCTTTCTCATTATGGGAAGCCTGCATGGTAAACGCCAGAGGACCAAGCACCACACTAGCAGATGCCAGGTACAGTTTGAGTTTCAGAGTTTCAGAGCAGGTTTCATTACAAGGAAAAGGGAAGGGTAATACACAAAGGAATATGGAACATAAGTTTAGGTTTGACCCATGCCTTAAAAGCAAAGCAGAGCACCTTTCTTCATTCCACCTGTGAATAACCTCCACCACTTTCAGCCTTTGTCCTGAACAAACCCATCATTTCCATCAACAAATGATTACACATGTTATGAAGAATAAAACATTGTTTGAAGGGCATTTATGATCTAATTCCTATTTGCTTTCAAGTTGGGAGAGCATAACCTTGACCAGTGAGTTTTGAGTAACAGAATCAAGCAGCATATTAGGAAGTACATTTAAATTTACAAGTTGCTACAATAATCAAGATGTCTATGGAAGCAAGACGAATATTAAAATAGAATTATGATCTAATTCTATTTGCTATCATGTTGGGAGAACACAAGCTAGACCAGTGAGGTGTCACTATGGGTAACAGAATCAAGCAGCATATAAGGAAGTATATTTTGGACTTATAAGTTACTACAATAATCATGGTTTCTATGGAAGCAAGATGAATATTAAACTTCTAGCGAGTAAGACCACCAAAACATCACCTTAGATCAAACTCCCTGTGTCCACTGCTAATCACTTACAAACAAGAATTTCCAAAAAAAAAAAAAAACTGAATAGCACAAGCATAATGTGAGTCCATATATTAATGGCATGGCCTATGCAGGAAAACATTAGGCAGCATCCTAATTTGTCATAAGAACTAATGATTTTGCATAAAATGCATAACATGAAACACAGGGTGTCTCAAATGGACATGCCAACATCAAATCTTAAATCAAATCCTCATCAATAATCAAGCACATAATTATCTGAATAGTGCCCCTATATGCTTGGAATATTCCACAGAGGTATAAGCACTTACTTGTGGTCAGAAGGGTTGGGCATAAGTTCATAAACAATGGTGGCAACAACATCCCTCTTCAACTGTTCATTGTAGAAAAGAAAGTGTCATTTAGATACCAATCCTTAGTCCAAACAGACGCACAAAGCCGTAAAACTTGATCTTTTGCAGTGCATTTACCTGGGTGGCTTCACCTTTGAAGCCAATATAGTGTATCTGACTTGTATCGCCACCAAAATTATCAGGGAAATGCAATGTGATGCTTGCCACACTTTGAAATTTGGCGTATCTATTAATGTGAGCAAATATAAAATCAGCAAATACAAGATAACTGCTGGTGAACCAAACTTAATTGAAACAATGAAATATAATTTCTTTTGACTCTTCTTTGTTGTATTCATTCTCGTTCAGATGAGATTAAATTAAGGATTTCCAGAATTGAGATGGTAGGCAGTTACAAAATGGAACAAAGTATTTGAGTTCAATAAGCAAAGTAACAGTGCGGTAGGGAATGATTACCTTGTCTGAAACTCAAGTACTCCATTCAAATTTTCAACCAAATCCCACTCCTTAAAACAATAAAAACCACTACTGTCAGTAAGGTATATTATTGAGTTTAGTGATAGCTGAGCAACAACCAGGATGAAACGATACCTGAACAGCTTGCATACTTTGAGCATCTGAGAAGTCAATGCCATCTCGATTGATAAACCTAAATAATTTTAAAGAGCAAGCAAATCTAAGTTTTTTTTTTTTTGTTACAAAAAGTGGTCACAGCAGAGAATATTGAAAGAGAATTTGTATTATTCAAAACGCTGCTTTAACATCAGTTCCTTATATATTTACTAAAAAAACTAGCCTAACTGATCTGGATGGGAAAGTTCCATAGCTTAACAATCATTGTACATCCAATGACTCAACAAGAAGAACATACATTGAGTGAATGAAAAAGGCAAGTACGCTAGCTAGGTTGGAATGGTAATGCCTCATTGATGCTGCACAATAAGGCTGGCTTGAACCTGTCTTTGTAGGGATGCATTAACACTCAAACATTATCACACCAAACAGGGAGAATGCAACAAAAAAAATCTAAATATACAAAATATGAAGTTCAAAGTTGCCTAAATATTACCATAATGATGAGAACATTGGGGTCTGAAACACACACACACACACACACACACACACAATAAGGCTGGTAATGCCTCATTGATGCTGCACAATAAGGCTGGCTTGAACCTGTCTTTGTAGGGATGCATTAACACTCAAACATTATCACACCAAACAGGGAGAATGCAACAAAAAAAAACTAAATATACAAAATATGAAGTTCAAAGTTGCCTAAATATTACCATAATGATGAGAACATTGGGGTCTGAAACACACACCCACGCACGCACACCCACGCACACACGCACACACGAGGCCATTCAATAATTTAATTAAAACAGCATTGAGTAAGTTCTATGGAGTTGCGTAAACTACATCAAATCAGCAGCATCTACCATCTGTAGAAGCTTCAGAATTACTCCCGCTTGCAAAATTTCAAGAACTGCAATGAAGAAGTAACAACACAACATGGAAGTTGAACTTACGCTCTCATCTTAGAAGGACTTGTTCCATCAGCACCTCCAACAATTGAAATGCTCTTGATCTTAACATCCGATGTGAATCTACCACAATTAATCCAACAGAAACATTAGAAATCCATAAAGTTAGATAGAAGGAAAAAAATATCCAAACCCCAAATCAAAGTGATGCAATTAAAAACAATCATCAACAACATTTTAAGAATTGAAGCCTCCAAGTCTCCAAACATTTTTATTCGTTATAAAACATAGGTCACCAAAGCGGAACGATTTTACCCGTATTGAAAGAGGTCAAGCAATTTTTTATATGAATAAAGTGCTATTTTGTTATAATAACTGGATTGGCAAATAAAGGTATGAAAACTGATCAAAGAAAATTCTTTGACGGGCGAGAATAACATACAAGCAATGTTAAATTTCTGTGAACTTCAAGATTCCAGCAGGTACAAATAATTTGGTAAGCACCCATTTCATTATTATCCAGATAATGATTAGTAGCATCACTAAATAAGAGGCCACGCTACATGAAAAAAGAATTCGCAACTTACGGAATGTAAACAAGTAACTCCGGATCACCCTCGTTGCTTTCCAAATGCCCCTATCATTGCATATGTGTTAAATTAAATTAATAATCAGAAGAAAAAAAAAACCCAAGAAAAATACCGCAGAAGAATCGAGACGGTGCTCCCAAGCTTTAAAAACTGATTTAGCACTTCCTGGAACTGCCTCGTTTAAAGCTGATACCTTTGAAGGACAACAAAACAAAAAGAAAAAACAATAAATTATTTTGTTGATTTCTACGCAGAAGAATTTGATGCAAGAGTGAAGTAGAAGAAATTTGACACCTTGGGGAGGTCTATGTGTTTGTAGAGAGACCAGTTAGAGGAGCAATCGTGATCTTCACAGCTATGATCGTGTAAACAAGCCATTTCCTCTTACAATTGCAAATCTTGAAGCCTGAGAATAAGATTCGCGGTGGGTTTTGCAGAAGTGCACCGTTCTATCGGCTGGATGAATGATTTTGTTGGCCCACGTGTGATTCCAAACTCGCTTTTGTTTTGTCGTTCGAACTTCACTCTTGTTTTGTAGTTTTCTTATTACAAAATCTTGAAAATTCCCAAGTTTTTCTTGAAAATAAGAATGAGAGAGTTTACCTTAATAAATAAAGAGTGTAATATTTTATTATTTATATTGTGAATGAAAAGAGAAAGACAGTAGAAACAAAAACATGTTTAGTTAAAAAAATAAAAATACAAATATAAAAATAAAAATAAATCTACTATTGGGATATATTTAAAATAATTTTTTATGCTTTCAAATTTAAAATAAATTTTTGTGCTTCCAAAATAGAAGATATAAAGATGATATGTCTATAGAGACAATACTTATTATATTTTGTTGTATTTTATTTTTTGCTTTAAGATAAAAATAAATAAATAAATATAAAAATGATATTTCCAAACAAAATTTTGATTTTTTTAAGGCAAAAAAAAATTTTTTGGAGGAAAAACTAAGCTACCATGTCAAAAATTAAGTTCCTCATTAAAATTGACCAAAACCATCCTTTTTTCAATCAAAAACAATTTCTCCACTTCAAAACTGGTAAAAATGATTTACCAAGATCAAATTTATCATTTTACGGCTAAAGCACTTTTAGAGTTACGAAAGGGAATTTTTGGTTGTCTAAATTGGTTTTTCTGCAATCAAAATGATTTTTTATATTGATTTTATAATAATAATAATTTTATTAATAAAATAATTGCACTTCACACGGGTGAAACAGTGATGTATTGGCTATTTATGGCAAATGTACAATTGAGAAAATGATTTTTTTAAAAACTGTTTTAGAACAAAAGAGTTCACCGAGAATAATTCTTAACACCCCCCTCTTTACTCCATCCTTTTTGTTTGTCTTTTGCTCTCTTTTTTTTTTTAAAAAAAAGAAAAATAAAAGGGAGATCTGACTGTTAAAATGAAAATAGAATGAGAGAACAAATCATGGTAGCCTAATCCATCCTTTAAAAACACCTCATCCGTTGATTTATAAACCTAATTTAGGCTCATCCACACCAAATCAAACTGCAAATAACCATAATCATTAGGTCTAACTTTAAAAAGATCTTGGTCATTGATCAAATCCGCTTGATTTAGGCTGACCCACATTGAATCATAGCCCAGACAGATCTTAGTCGTTGATCCAGCTTAAAACAACTTAGATCTAGATCGTTAGATTAAATCAGAGAGAATAAAAATCATCCAACTCAAGTGAGCTCACTAATCTTACTGTGGACCACACACTGGAACCTAACCACGTCTTATTTTCTCTCATTGATTGCGTTAATTCCAATAGTTGTATCTCCATATTTTTGCCACCAAACATTGGACCACCACAAAAAGAAGTGCCTCCCTCGACTAAAACATGACCAGCTTTAGTGGCCAACATCACTAAAATTAGTTGGAAAAGGGAAAATCATGTCCACTCGAGACTTTATCGTCACCAATCTCCCTCTGGTTGGCTATGATATACACAACCACCATTAACCGATGAATGAGAATCAAGATCAAGATCTTCTTGTAGAACCTATTGAATCTCATTCCACCTTACACAAGTATTTAACAATTAATACTATTTGAGAACATGTAAAATATTTTCCCTAATTCATCTAAAGTGGTGAATCCTCTTTTGATCACTCAAATATCTTCATATAATTTATGTTTATATCCAATGTTTGCTTATTTGTTATCATTATCAAGATAATGTGTAACATGATCAAAACTTAACACTCCCTATATAAGATAATTTAGTGATCTCAAGTCTAAGGATCACTTACACAACCGTCATGTGAGCCTTTCCATAAACGCATGTGATATCTCCATATGGAATTCTCATGCGGGTCAGTTCAGTGTACATGTTATCTGACAAGCATCTACATATTAGTTCTAGGTTTCTATCATACCTCAACTTATGAGATCATATGCTTCCTTTCATAAAGGAAAGAACATAATATATACTAGTCTCAACAATTCTAATAAATGTCAATTATTAAGAGACCATTGATCATGAACATTTAAGAAAAATACTTTGATATAATAAAAATCTCATAATTATAACATCTTTATAATTTTCTTTACAAAATGTTTTTGTTCCATGAACTTTATCCTTACTGTAGATTCATTTATCAAACATTAAATTCATAAATTAAATATAAATGAATATTAAAGATAAATGATACATTTATTTAATAAAATTAAATATGTTCTACATGAATAAAATAATATCATGTGTAACCAACTAATTGGCTACAAGACATATAAACTAACAGCTTGACCATGTGATTAAAAGGCTCGTATCATATAATTTAATTAATTGTTGCCATATGAGATTAGTTGTTGATTTATTGATTAATTGCATATATATCATCATGAATTATTTTGTGAGATGAAATCTCAAATTTTGTAATTTGATTTTGATTGTGATTTGATTTTCTCTGATATGAGAAGACTTGGTATATCGATTGCTTGATTATCTTTGCGTCCTAATCATCGACGTGTGATGAATTTCGTGTTACTTTCAAAACCTTGTGTTTAATCGGTTCACATATAAGCAATTTATTTTCAATTGATTTTTTTAAAAGATTTCATGTTCAATCAGTTAACCTATAAACGGTTCATTTTCAACTGATCTTTATTAAAAAAATCTCATGTTTAAGTGGTCCACCTATGAATGGTTTATTTTGACCATTTGATTTCAAAATGTGTTTCTTTTCTGATTGGTTTGCCATGAGAGGTTTAGTTTTGACCTATCATCTTTAAAATGTTATGTTTAATCGGTTCACCTATGAACGGTTTGTTTTGACAAGTTAATTTCAAAACTTGTGTTTCATGATTAGTTTACCTATGAACAGTTCATTTTTTACAGATCCTTTTTAAAATATTATGTTTAATCGGTTCACTTATGAGAAGTTTATTTTGGCTAGTTGATTTCAAAACTTGTGTTTCTTAATCAATTAACCCAGGAGCGGTTTGTTTCTTTACTAATCATATTCAAAATGTTGTGTTTAATTAATCCATCCAGGAGTGATTTGTTTTTTTTATCAATCCTTTTAAAACTTGGGTTTTCTAATCGATTCACTCATAGCATCTTGTCATTGATTGACCACTTGAAAGCATGTTTTCTCTTATTTTACGTGATTGTTTTTACGTGATGATGTGTTGCATGCTATATATAAATAATAAAAAAAAACCTAGAAATATGGTTGGTTGATGATGATGATTATATTTTGTGTGTAGTTTATGTCTGGTTATACTAGATTTGACGTTTCACCTCATGGTTAAAAGGTGGTAAAAATCAAGAATTCCATCCTATACATCAATAATTGAAATCTTATTTGCTTATGTGCTTCTATGTTAATTTTATTACTCGTGCCATCGAGTCCTGAGGCCACCATATTCCCAAGAAAGGGATTCTTATATATTTTTTATTTTATTTTATTTTATTTCACTCTTTTTTGCATGCATTATAACCAGAAAATTTTCCTATGATTATTAATGTATTCACTGTAGCTGGACTTAAGCTAGATGTTGGAAGGATATTGTTGATTGAGTTCATCTTCCCTCCATATAACCAACCTCTTACCCACACTCTAGTAGATTAGTTATTAGGTTTGTAGGATCATTAACGCTAGGTGGTGACTCTTTTATTTGAATGTGTGATGTCATATCATCATTTCTCTCATTTCATAAAGGGTTCCCTATCTAAAAAGCAACCACTAGAGACCCGTATGAGCGAGTGCAAATAGATCAGGGTTGGGAGGTCACGTCCACCAATAACTAAATGATGGCTCCACCAGGGACCATAATTTTGTTTGGTTTAAGTTGTGTATGAATGTCATAAGCATCATTTATGGTTTATGGTCTTGTGTTGATATGTTTAATTTTTTAAATTTTTTATTCCATTTGTTTTTCTGAATGATTAACTTTTGTGTTGTGTTTGCTAGTGTGTTGGTCTGTAAATTGTCTATATATAGTATACCTGCAAACGAACTTTTTATATTATGATTTATTTCTAGAATTGATATGAAACCATCCCCCACACTCACGATACATGATATTTTTCACACGTTGTCCCTATTTAGGGAGGAAGTAGTGGCTTCTCGATGAGCTTGTTGCTGCACTATAGGTCATGACAAGGTGAACCTCTAGAAGCTAGGAAGCATGAGATAGTTATACCAATGGACTTCATCCTTATCTATGTTTATTTCTTTTTTCTAGTCTTGATAGTTTATGACTACTCAAGTGGTGATATACTTGTTGAGACTTAGAGCTTACCTTGATCAATTAACCAAGTTAGATCCAAACTTTAAAGGTTTTCATTGTGGTGGGGCATAAAAGACAGGCTAGATGTAATTGAAACTTTGACTACATTAATTTGTCATAATGTTTTAGGATGGATGTTTGAAAAGCTCAATTCGAGAAGGCTTTAATACTGGGTTTTATCCAAGTCTCTCAAACAACAAAAAGGTAACTACTTAAAAGAAAGGTTTCAGGGTAACCTCATAGATTTATATCATATTTGGTCAACAATTAACACCATTTAGGAGCTGTAAGAATGTTGGGAATAACATGTAGTTGAATAAGCAATAACGATTCAAAGTCAAGTGAATATGGTTACTCTATTCCAAGTTCCTATTCAAAAGACCACTCTCAAAGCCTTAATTTAGTTGCTCGACCCATCTTATTGGTGTTTCTCCATTGGTTTTATTGATCTAACTCCTAACATAAAAGAATACTAATAAATCTTTCTAGTGTCAAGACCTCTTTACAAAGTGTACTCTCGATATCAGCGCAGTGAGGTGGCAAGCCGAGTTGAGAAGTTGTTCAATAGAAAGATGAATTCGGTTTAGGTGAAAGACAAGAAATGGAATGAGAGGTGGCATCGACATAAATGGTGTGAGTTGTTTGAGGAGAAGTTAGCTAGGTCTGACAACATCTTAAAACGAGTAAGTATCTTAGGGTTGAAAATCTTCAGGCTAGAGTTATTCCCCTCTAATATAGTTGTGATGAGTGTGGATATTGTTGATGCATTTATTAAGATGAAAGATCATAGGATAAGCCCACTATCGCAATACTTGCTAAGATATTCTTGTTCTTAGATTATTATTATTAGAACATAAAAAAAAAAGGATTAAGATTTTACATGCAATATATTTTTTTTCTTGGATTTTTAACCATATTCAAGCTTATAAATCGATGTTTAAGTTAGTATGGTGGAATGATCACATAAATTTAGCAGGAATAGTGGTTATCGAATGGAAAAAGTGATCAACAGTGGATCTCTTAATTCTTATGCATGCAAGATGATGTTGTTGTCTGGAAGGCATAATGGATGATATTAGGCTTTTGGATGTTGTTTTGTGGTAGTCATCCTTGGATCCTATGAATTGGCATTACTGGTTATGTACCATCCATGGTAGCTAGACAAGTTGAAAACATACAAGGCATCCCCCAGACTAGGATATGCAGCTAATTTAGCTGGGTTTATAGGCAGGTTTGCATATGGGGTCCCGTTAAGAATTAAGAAAGACAAGATAATCTAAAATATGGTGAGCGATAATCTAGACTGAATGGGACTAGAAACCACTAGATGGTATGACCGATGATAAACCATCAAGTTATGGAATTGCAAACACGAGGAGCATTAAGTAGAAGCTGGGTCCTCTAGTATGTCTAGGAGTGCAATATACCAAAGTAATAGAGTATAACTAACTCCTCCAACACTAGTACAAGATATTTTTAAAGATGTAAGAGGAAAAGGAATAAGAAAATCATGGGAGGCTTGCAAAAAAGAAATTAAGCAAATTAAGTTTGCCAAGCAGGGCATGGAAAAACAAATGGTAGAAACTAAGAGGGACTTGGAGCTCAAGGTTCAAAAAACAAGGAATTTAGAAGTAATTGTGTCAGCTTGTCTGAGCCTCCATAAAAGTGAAGTTCATTGAGATTGACACCCTAAAATGGCAACTTAATGAGGTAGAGTGAACAAAGACTAAACATAACCAATAGTTAAGAACATGATATTGATAGTGTTAGAAAAGATCTAGATGAAATCGAAGGCTCGAAGAAGTTCTCCAAGCTAAAAAGAATAATCTAGAAGATACCAGTAACAAAATGACTAAACTAATGTAAGCGACACTGAATGGGGTTTAACAGCTAGAACTAGAAGTATAAGAAGTGCCTCAAAATCATCTGTATGAGTCCATACATTGGTATAACATGAATAACCACATGATGAAGATTGATAGACATCAGTTGCAGAGGCTCAATAAGTTAGAGGATGAAATTATTGCAATGAGGCAAGAGGCTCGACATTAAAAAACACTAGCAGATATATCAGCAATCGAGAACCTGGATAGGGAGAACTAGCTATGACCATTTATATAAGAAGGTACGATGCACTCATGTTTGATCTATCTTGATATGGCCAAGTGTTGGGACATTGAGAAGATAGGCAAAGAAATTGAAGACTGTGACATTTTATAAAAATGATGTTAAGGACTTTTTGTATGGAAAATTAAAAAAAGTATTGTTTTCATCAATGTTATTTTGGCAAAGAAAGGTTAAAAGCTTCTTTTGTAATTAATGAAGTCTTCAACTTTTACAAGTATGATGACTTATGAACACTTGAAGATAATGCTCATAATGAATTATTTATGAATAAGCTTTTGGAAATGATAACTTTCTAATTAAATTGATTCGTAAAAATTATCATGACTTGCATGTATGACGAATATAATAATTAGTTCCTATAACTCATTGAGAAATATCTTAGTCAAATGTCATCTACTAAAATTCCAATTCATATAAGATTACTTTATGGAGTTAAATTAGTACTTTTATAAATTAAAAATCTATTTAAAGTTATTGATGAAAGTATTGATGCAACCATATTATTCGATAGTTTCACCCATATTTAACTAGTGTTTTGCCTGTGTTTTATATATAAAATGCCTTGATATTTTTTGTTTTATGTTTTGAAGGCACTTTTGGATGGAAGATGCAAAAAGGAGTAAATTGAAGATAATTGGCAAATTTGACCTTCAGTCGATGTTTTGTGTAGAGCGTGAGCTCTAGAGGTTGAAATGAAGTGATTCCAGTGGCATTAAAAAGCTAACATCCATACCTTTCTGGACATCTAAGGCAAGAAAATACAATAAGGAAGAGCATGGAAATCATAGCCTTTAAAGTCAAATCTCATAATTTGCCAGTGTTGACCTTTGATCATTCCGACTTGAATATCTAGAGCTAAAAAAGTCCAATTGATGAAAACTCAATTTTTTTGGATTCCTGACTCAAAGGCCTATAAACACTCCAATCTTCAGCCAAAAACGATGTTATATGAGGGAGATATGATTTTCCAAAGATGACAACTGAATTCTGCTAGCAAACAGGTTTCGTGAAGAAACGAGTCCAAATTATGTTTTGAAGCATCTAAACCGATATCCAAGTTTTTATTTTAGCAATTTAGCTCCTCTAAGTCAAAGCTTGAAGATTTCATGCAAGACTATTTTTTTTTTTAGGAAAATAGTTATTGAAGTATTTAAATGTAAACAGTCTATTTAAGGGAGAACTATTTTGTAAAATAGAGACTAGGGTTTCTTAGGATATAAAAAGAATGAGAGAAGAGAAGGGGGTAGCCAACCAAGAGGAGAAAAAAGCCCCCCTCCTCTAAGAAACTCAAAATTATTCATTCTTCTTTCTTTTTGATTAGTTGTTCAACAAACAAGCAAGGCTAAAACACTTTTTTTTTGTTACAAGGACACGAAAACCTTCGGATTTCAAGAACTGTGAGATTTATTTTACCTTTTCTTTTCAGTTTATATGATGAATATGTTTGTTCTCCTATGCTTATTTTTCCTATGATTGTTTATTTTAATTGCT
>Ga0325405_1004084_pt1 | contig 14955 bp, 6 predicted proteins | sample PopdelMetagenome_21_FD_205663 | JGI IMG/M metagenome (GOLD analysis project Ga0325405, IMG submission 205663) | Populus deltoides microbial communities from Bellville, Georgia, United States - Xylem-Control-R2 | ecosystem: Host-associated > Plants > Phyllosphere > Stem > Wood/Secondary xylem... | reverse complement strand
AAAAAAAAAACTATAATCATGATAAACTTTAATGGAGCTTTGAATATATTTGTATTCACATTTGTATATTATGTATGCACGTTACATATGAATGATTTTATTCAAAAAAAATTTATTGAAATTGATTATAATATTTTTATAAAAATTTTATTGATAAACATGTGCCATGAATACTGGCATAACAGAAAATAGCAGGGGACCCTATACAATTGATAGGGTCTCTCTCTATTTACGTATCTTCTTTCTTGTATTTCTAGAATGCAGATTATTTGTTTCTTCCAACAGAGCAATGAACAATTAAGTTTGTGTGATTGGAATGGAAAGTGTCTGTGCTCTGAACAAAGAAAAAGGTTGGTGGGCAAAGGCAGTGGTAGCAAGGTAAGGTTCTAAGCAAGAATATAAAGCATGATTCTGTCAATCAGGTTGAGGATATATCTTGATACAAGGAAAGCAAGCCTTGGTCTTTGCTTGCTACACGCTGCGACTGGACATTCTGGTCTGAGCATACAAGCCACCACAAATTCTAGCATGCAGATTGATTCACAAAGCAAAGAGAAATCATGCCAGAAACTCTAATGCAGTTATTCTTGTATGGAAATAACAAATATAATTTAGGGTCATTTATTGGGGAAAAAAAGGTATGAAATTTGGGATAAAAGGAGAAAAAATTTATATCCAAATTACTTGCCTTCGGAGCTTCTGGTGTTTTGGTTCCAATCAGCAAACCTCCATTTCTCAGCTTCAGCACATGTAGTCCAGTTGCACCGTGGAGTTTCCTCCTTGGAGAATAGACATCGCAGAACAATTGTTTGACTGTTTTTAGTTTTAAATGGCTCTACACAATTCCACTACATATGACTGCATAACAAGGTAAAAAGTGCTTGCAGTCCCCAGTTGCACCATGGAGTTTCCTCCTTGGAGAAATAGACATCCCAGAACAATTGTTTGAATGTATTGAGTTTTAAATGGCTCTGCAAAATTCAAACACGTGACTGCATAACAAGGCAAAAAGTGCTTCACATAGATCATCACTATGTAAATGGCCTCCAAATCTCTTGGTTTATAGACCTCATTTCTCTTCAGATGATGCAATCAAGACTGTACAAGTTCCTCGTCAACCTGATGCGTCCTTATAAATCATCTTTTGGAAATTCAATTGGCAGACTGCCTATTTTATGTTATGAGTTGGGACACTAAGATAAAATTTGGTATTCTTGAAATCATCCAGAAGTGGGTTGTATCCATCCTTGGTTCTCGTCTTGGAGGGCAAACCAAACTCTTCCATGAATGCTGATGTATCGAGCTACACAAGATTTAATAAACTTCAGCTAGACATGAAAAGAAAAGGTGTGACATCTATTCTGTTCTCTAGTGCAGTTAGCATACCACATCGCTTTAAACAGTTTTATCATCATTCAGGTCAGAAAAAATCTCATTGTCATCCATTTTTACCTCTTCCTATACATCTTGTAAAGTAATGGGCTGTTAACATGTCATTGAATCCAATTAGGCACATGGACATACCAACATAGAGGTAACTGTTGTATTTGTTTAATTTTAATCTTAAAATGTAATGCAGTAAGGCACTTCCTTAATATTGATAGTTAGCTTTGCAAGGTAGTAGGTATATAGTTTATAGCTGATCACTTTAATGACCCCTCTTTTAAACAAGAATATTATGTCTCTGCAAATAGACAGCACTACTCCTAAAAGAATAGACTTACCACTAGTGTTCGCCTCTTCTTTCCTTGCTTGGTTGAGTTATCCCCATGCGGTTTCATCCACCCAGAGCAGTAATGGTCCATTCGTTCCAAAAGCCAAAAGTCCGTGGGAAAAAAAATATCAGCATCACCCTACAACACCTTGAATTTCTCAGAGTTCAACTAAAGCACCATTGGAATTTGGAAAACAAGAATAACCTCGGAAAGAGCAAATATGACCATTGATTCAATGCCTTTCTGTTGAACAGTAACTGTGAATGTGCTCGGTGTTCATAAAAAATGCAAGAGCTCAGTACATCAGATTAGTTAAGTATTACACCCCAAGAGTTATTGCCACCTGGACACCTACAAAACTCACTGATTTGTAGCACTTTCAATTGCAATTTATCAAAGGTTTCTCCTCTATTCTCCTCTTTCTATTTGTTTACTTAATGACATTGTTTTCTGGTGACATTTAAAGCTAAATCCTAGTCACTAAACCCAGTATACCCTCACTTGGGCTGAAGTCCATAGGCCAAAGACTAACGAGGCCATGAAAATAAATAAATAAATAAAGCAGTTGCAAATTTTATGCTGAGGCTCAGAAAGGAATAAATAAATAAAACAGTTTCAAATTTTATGCTGAGGCTCTCCCTTCAGACGTTTCAACTGTATAGGATAAGCTTGACACCTTTGGTTGCGTTGCAATGAAAGTTGGGACAAGAAGGGGGACAGGACCCTCAAAAATTGGTTTCAAAATTTAAAAGATGATGAGGCAAGAATTATGATGATTGAGGATAGGGAATTAACCAAGGAAGAATGAATTTCACTTTTTCCCTGAGACAACTCAATCAAAGTAGTGGTATGCGACATGACTTGGATTTGACTTTGTAACTCATCAAATAGAAAGGACGTCCCTCCAAGCCATACATATGACTTCCATTGAATACAGCTTTTCACAGCAATCTATATGTATCTATGAGCTGAGAGGGGCTAGTGCTTTTACAAGAAATTTCTAGCCAACCTTCCTACATTTTAAGGAATCTAGCAAGGCAAACATAGCATCCGCAAGTAGTATGAAAATTAGCCTTTTTCTAGGAATCCATTGAGTTAATTGGATTTCCAAGTCCTGTAGTAAGGTAACCTTTGGTTTGTGGTGATCTATATTTAGAACTGTGTTGTCAACTGTATCTTAGAGCACAAGAGATCCACAAAGCCATAGCAAAATTATTTGTTAACTTACCTTCATTGGCTGTGTACCATGGACCAGGACTAGCAAGTTTATGATTACTATTCATTGGTTGTGAAGTGACTATGAAAATTCCAGCACTATACATGAGATCATGCAAGGCATTTCCTATAAACATGAAACAAGACAAAATGTGGGGGGAAGAGCACCTTTGTGTCCAGATAACTGTTGTAATCTAAGCTGCGGCCATCTTTCTGCAAATCAAGATATGAACAAGGTAAATCATCTCTATGACCATGCATAAACGGCCCCTCCAATTCCAAAACCAACATCAGACCCTTTCACATTCCATGTATTGACGTTATACCATAAAATTACAATATACAAAGAAGATACTGTGTTATATGAGAAAGAACATACCTTGGTTGAAACTAAAGGAGCCCTTTCACCAGGTATACTCACATCAGGTAGGTAACTAAAGTCTGAAGCAATTAAGGACATCCTTGGTAATACCTCATGTAACACATCTAGCAGTTTCTGCATGTTCAAACAAATATCATTGTCGGAAGTAAATTTCATATAGCAGAAAGCTTCTTTTTCTTATCTAAATCATGGACATGGAAGGTAGAGACGTATAGTTATTGATTCCTTACCAAGCAACCAGTTGGGAGCCAACATCTTCGAGGTTTTGGGAAGACCTTAGACCAAACACTTTTTGCTATTGACACGGACTGATTTTTGTCCAGTTCCACGATCTCAACACAACGCTTAATTAATGGGTCTTCTAGTGGCTTGTACAGCTCAAAGAGTGATTCCCTGCTTATGCAGAAAACACGAGCAAGCAAGGATCAGAAGCAATTTGTCCCGCAGCTGACAAATATAAAAGAAGTTCTTCTGTAGTTGTTATGAAGCTTTTAACATTCTAAGCCTCCCCCAATTATATTTCTTAGAATTAACCAACCTAGTGGATTTTAATGCAACATTCTCATCAAGCCCCAGCAATTTGCCACAAGTAAGGTGCATGAACCAACTACATAGCTAATTAACCCTTTCCTCTCCTTTTAAATTACGAGTCATTTATACCATCCCAAGTATATCAATAGAGGATCAAAGTTAACTACTAAAGAGATTTGCACGATACTAGAAACAGTGAATGCAATGTGAAGGGAGGAATTTTGGGATACCAATCACACAATGCTGCTTACTTATCATGTTGCTTCTCAACCCATACTTCTTTCCATGGGAAAACCTGATTTTCTGAATAGACAAGATCATGTGGAAGATTATCGAGAACCTGCAAGAAATAATGTATAGATTTTATTATTTTTTTTGGGACAAAAGATGACAATAAGAAACCCATGGATAAGGGTATTTATCAAAAGGTGCAGAGACTCATCGACCAACAACTTTTCATCTTCGTTAGCATAATTTGCAATCAGCATCAAGATTTTGGTAAGAAGCTGAAGAAAAGAAAAGAGAACAATCTTTTGCTACCTATATCATATTGGTTAAGAAGAAGTTGTAAGGAAGACCAAAGCTATAGTTTAAGAGCATAATAACAAACTAATCTTTGTATACATCTTACATACTTCATTAGATTTTTTATTTTCTTAGTAATCAGAAAAATGCTATGAGCAGCTACCTGTTCTTGTATTTAAATGGTTTGATATGCGACCTCATGCTTAAAAGAACAGGCATGTCAATATGCTCCTCATGACATTGCTTCAATTCTTTATCACAGTCCCATGCATCAATTTGGTCAAAACATGCGATCTTAACCATCAAAATATGTAGGTAGGAACTAGAAAACACTAGCAGAATGTCATGCATCTCTAAATACTTGATTTTGGGGAATAACTTGCACCACTGGCTTAATAGCAACAACTTGTCACCCAAAGAACAACTTAAGATAAAAATACCTCCAGCATGATCACCCAACATGGTTGTTGCTTGATATCCCCTGTTAGAAAGACAAACTAAAATCAGTGTCTCAGCCAGAGACAGTGATATGCAGGAAAAACAAATAGCCAAATGATTTATAGTTGAAAGGAGTCAGAGATCAGTGTTGACAGTAGGATGTTTGATTGACTCAGGAATGAACAGCCGAGCAGAAAAGAGGAGAATAATTTTATTTTTTGAGAATGGGAAAAGGAACATTTTTATATGGTCCTCAGAGTTACCATGTTCCATACATTTTCTTGATAAAATCATTCAATCTTGAGTGAATCATAGTGTTCACCTCAACCCCTCAAAAATTATGGACAGTGTGGTGCGTGTCCAAGTCTCACTAAAGATTACCAAGGGAAGAGGGTTACTGGAGAAGGGCTGGACCCATCCAGTGGATTTAAAGTATAGATCTTCAGTCCATATTCCAATCCCACAGTGGGAATAATGAAGAAATAATAAATAAGTTAAAAAAATTCAAGGAATCATACGCCATCCACTCCTGTCAGCAGCATCACGACATTCTACTCTAAACTTTGACAAGTGACTACGAACTTCTCCAACAGTTTCTTTTTGTATTTCAGCCAGAGAGGGACTGATTTCCACTGAGCTGCACCAAATGAAATGTAACTTAGAACAAGATACCCACAATCCCATGAAAGCTAGTAAATAAGATAGATATCACGGGCATGCATAAACTTGAAGTTAAAATATGAGAATTTTACTCGTTCCATGATAGACAAAGGGATGGTAAACCCACATACGTGTAAGTCATGTTGTTGTATATTCTGGCAGGTGCATTCAACATTATGTAGTCTAGAATGCCCTTTGCACAAATTCCTGATCCACCACCAATTTCATATATCTGAGTGCACGTTATAAAACAGTAGGATCAAATTTCAGCGAATATGTTTGTCATGCAGAACTCAAGGCATCAATGGGAACCAGAAATTAGATAACAATTGGATCTCTGCTATCATTGCCAGATCAAATTCATAAATTCAAAATCTGACATGAGAGCAATAATTCATATGAATAGAAAAAGGTCCCAGCATAGGCAATGTCCAACATATCAGTTTTCTGTAACCAGAAGCTAAAGAATAAAGAAAGTTCAAGTAAATCTATTGAACCTAACACTATGTTTGGACAGAGGGAAGGGAATGGTTAGGTGTGCTTGCAGCATAACTGTGTGTTGTATAATTGCAACCTGAGATCTTTCTCTCAAGACCATTAAGTTTATAGAAGAAAAATATGGGCCTAGATGTTCCATCTACATACAGATTACTTCAGATGCAGTGATCAATTCATGATAGAAAATCAGTTAGACCGAGCAACCCATGCCTTTAATCTTTCTCTTCAAATACTGGACAATGGTATAAATCAGAATGCTTTTAAAAATCAAATCACAGAAGACAATTATTAAAACTCAGAATAAATAAATAAATGAACTGTCTGCAATTTGAGAGGGATATGGAGCTTACTTGTAGTGGAACAGAAAGTTGTGATGTACGCATTATGGCTTCAGCAATTCCATGGGCATACCAAGGCTAGAAGGAAGGAGAGGTTCAGAACATGAGAAAACGAGAAAGTAATTAGACAAAAAAAAATTTCTTTCCATTTTTTTCAAGGAAGATTTACTATAACCATTATGATGAATCTTCAAAATAAAAGGCTAGTGAAAACAGATGATCAAGATCTCGAATTAAAGGGTGGATGATGAAAGAAAAGAAAAGCAAGAAAATAGATAGGAAGAGACATTATTTAATCCTTCATAAACTCTAGCTAATTCCAAATGAGAAAGTAATAGCAGATTCTTGTCAGTTATGAGAATGAAATGAGGATGAAAAAACCGCTTGAACCCTGATTTTCTTAATTGAAAAAATTCAGAATTTCTCATTGTGCAGTGAGGGGCGTGGAGGGAGATTACCTTAAAAAGCTCTACTGGAGTAAACCATGAGATGTCACTCCGCTTGTAAATTTTATCCAAGTAGTTCATATAAGCTTTTCTTCCTGTAACATGCAAACAAAGATGCTCAAAAACAAATTTTAGCAAAATTACTCCAAAAGAACTAGTGACAGTCTGAAATTTCTACTCACTGCCGTATTAAAGCCAAGTATAAATTTCAGTCTGTAAAAGTATGATAGTCCAGGGTACTCAAAACAAATTCAGACTATGAATAATCAATGCTAAAGTCTGAAAATCAAAAGCATTAACTTACTCAAACAAAAAAATTTGGCTTGTGTCAAAGTCACGAAAACACATGACTGGTGCATCATGAAGCATATACCCAGCATACCATTACAGCTTTGAAAGCAATAAGGCCAATAACTCAATAAGCTTTACGCATCATGCTTTTAAATTCTAATTTTTCATTGGGTGATACTTCTTTTCACCAATTCATTTATGAAAAATGATCTTTGGCTCTCCTAACAAATCCAATTTATAGAAATTTTACTCCTATCATCTTCTGTATGAGCCAAAATTTCCTGCCAATAGATTCAGTTTTTGCTTTGCAGTGCAGCTAATCTACACCCAGCAAGCTACTTCTCCCAAGCATTTATCACGACACGACACGACACGACCTCCTGCACATGCATTGTCTAAGAAACATAACCGAGATTTTAGTCTGTTCATTAATTTATTGTTTCAGCAGAATTTATGCATTGCCACACATAAGGAGCCAGACCCAGTTTTTTTAATTAAAAAAAAAAAAACCTTCATTGCAAAATTGTTATCATCGGAAAAAAAGTTTTGAAATTTTTCATGAATCCCATATCAGAAATCACAAAAAATAAGATTTCAATCGCAAATCATCAACAATACCTTCAAGTTGATTGAACTTAATGCTTCTCTCAAGAACTCCAACGGACCTTGATCTTTGAGAGAAGTACCCATGTTTTGGATCATATAGTGCAGAATGTATAAAATCTCTCACCTGTCCAAATAGAAACAAAAATACGATCACTAGAAAAACCTCATCAAAGAACAAAACAATAAAAATGACAATATGAAAGGGAAAAAAGGACTTACAAGGACTGGTTTTTCACCAACAATGTTAGTGGAGAAGTGGGATTTGTGTGAATGAAAGAAAGAGGATAACTTTTTGGTTGTTGGAGAGCGAGTGAACATGGTAAAGTATCAGGTTGATGATAGCAGGTGGTAGGTTACTGTGTGAAGTTTCTGTCTTGTCTCAGGTGAGATGAGGGTTTTGTAGAGACATGCCTTAAACCCCTATTGAATGGATTTTCTTTTACAAGTCTGCAAATTGATGATTTATATGGGCAATGACAAGGTATAAGGCCTGGGTCATACATTAATTGCCGGGTTAATCTGCAGATCCATGGGTTAACCTGGCTCTATTAATTCTTATTTAATTTTTGTCTAAAACGAAATTAATATTATTTTGGATAAAAAAATTATTTAAAAGAAAAATTAAACAACATTATTTTTTAAAAAAAAAGTCATTGATAGAGTAACCCATATTGCAGTTAGATCTCGAATAAGCAGATTATCGGATCAACCCAATTTAAATAATTATGCTACAAGGTGAGTTTAGTAATTTTTTGAAAATGAAATTTCTACCAAATATATTTTAAGCTTAAGTTAAAAATTTGATAAGAAATAGTTTTGGATTATAACTAAAAACTAGAGTAATTTTCTTTCCAAAAAGCAAAAGATGATTAATTTCTCATGAATCCACTTCGATGTTTGTTATATTTATGTCTTATCGTGAATTTAATGGTTAGGTTGCGTTTGTTTTTCATTAATTTTTGTGTTTATGGTGAAACAAATATAGCAAGGTGTTTGGTATTATAGAACCTATTTAAAAACTGAGTTTGAAATGCAGATTTTGTGTAGCAGTTTTTATATGTTTTTTTAACTGAGTTTCGTAAAACTCTATTTATTTTTGCATGTCAAAAGTGTTTTTAAAAATATTTAAAAAGAATTATATTTTCTTTGCTTCAAATTAATATATTTTTTATTTTTTCAGATCATTTTGATATACTAATATCAAAAATAATTTTTTTAAAAAAATATTATTTTGATGCATTTCTAATTAAAAAAAAACACTTTAAAAAGCAATCACAACCACACTTCCATCAAACATTTTATACATATTTTTTACTATATATAAACTTCAACTATAATTTTTAACAAATACATATTTAAATCCAACAAATCACAAATAACCATAATTTTTTTAAACTATAACTCCAAAAATTAACAAACAGACTCTAATATAGCATGCAAGAAGTCCAATCTTCATTTGCAAGCTGAGGCCAATAAAATTCAGAGATCTTCTTCATCCCCAGCAGGCAATCGGAGGCTCTAAGCCCAAACATGTTGGAAAAATTATCCAGTACTTGAATGGGGTTTTGAGCCTATGTTTCGATACTGGACATCGGACTATGGCACCGTAGCTCCCTATCGGTAATTTTTCTCATACACAGCATCACAGCAAATGAGAAATATTTTTTTTTCCCTCTCATATCTAATTCATTAAAAGGTATCATCGAGTGAACTATTTTAATTAAAACAACAATATTTTATTTTTTTCTTGGTTGTTGTTGACTTGATTATGTTTTTATCAAAAAAAACAAAAAACTCAACTAGGTTAAATGGATTTTGTCGGAATCAATGTTTTATCATGTTCAACAATAAAGAGAAAGTTTGTTTTTGTAGATAAAATTATGTTTTAAAAACATATTTAGCATGAAAAAATATTAAATTGATAGTATTTTAGTGTTTTTAAATAATTTTAATATGTTAATGTAAAAAAACATAAAATATTTATTTTAATATATTTTTAAATAAAAAATATTATTAAAAAACATCATATATTACAATCCCAAACATGTATAAGTCTTCGACCCAAAATAAAATACAGTCCTTGAAATTTACGGATCAATCAATCAAATTGAGTCATATTTTACAATTATGGTGTTTTTAAGGAATGGTAAGTTTTCCTCATTCAATTATCACTGCTCTTTGTGATTAAAAAAAAAAAAAAAATATCACCACTCTTTACTGAGAACATGGAAAATAGAATTGAAGAGTATAAGCTAACAACACCAAATGTGGAGACCTTTTCTATGGTCTCCAAGTAGGAAATTTGGACCCAAATTAAGGTTGTTATATATGTTTCATATCAACCTGATTTACGAGTTTCATGCCACCAACTTTACCGCCTGTTAGGAGGTATGGTTGGATTTTTTTAAAAAATATTTTTTATGTTGAAATATATCAAAATGATATTTTTTATTTTTAAAAAAATTATTTTAAAAATAGCGTATCAAAACGATCCAAAACATATAAAAAAATTAATTTTTAGAAAATAAAATATTTTTTAAAAAACACGAGTATAATCGCGTTTCCAAACGCTCTCTAAATATTTTTTTTGTTTGAAAAATGCATATCTTGATTCAATATAAAAATAAATCAATCTTGCAGTATAAAAGATTTATCTATCAAAATTCTTGACAAATTCGTCATTGATTTAAGAATTATTGTGAATATATTAAGTTATCTGTTGGTGGCTTGGTTAGGATTTGATTTAAGAAAAGTGATTAGAAGATATTTTTACTATTAAAATCAAATAAAAAAATATTAAATAATGTAGCATGATATTTGCAAGTGCATAGCATGAGTATGATAAAAGGGAAGTACATTGTTAGAAGACAATTGTCACCTATTAAATTTTTCATAAGTTGTGTAGAACTAATTCTCTAGTTTAATAATTAAATAATTATAGTGTTCATTCAATTAATAAAAAAAATGAATTTATATGTTTGAAATATATAGAATTCAATTAATTTTGTTTTTTATATTACCTTCATCATCCTCATCTTATTCTTTCAAAGATTTTATTTTTTTAAAAAAATAAGTATTTTAGAAAAGTTAGTGTTAATATTAATTTATCATTTCTAGTATTGTAAATGAGAGGACTTTATCTTTAATTTTTTTTTATCAGATTGAATTCTATTTGAAATTTAATTTTTAACATTTCAAATATAAAATTTCATTAAATTTTTTAAATTGAATACAATTCAAATATTAGAGATTTCCCTACTAAATAAAAAGATAATACACAACAATTATTATCTTTTATAATGAGAATAGATTTTTGGAGTGTTTTCATTTAATCAACACACAATGTGTGTGTGTATATATATATAAATTTTATTTTTTTTTTACATGTATTGAAGATAATCATAATCATATTTAGAATGCTAGCTATACCGTTTGGAAACGCGATACAAACCGTGTTCTTAAAAGATTCAAAAATTTTGTTTTTGCTAAAATTTAATATTTTTTTATGTTTTGAATTTTTTTGAAACACTGATTTTAAAAATAATTTTTAAAAAATAAAAAAAATTATTTTAATATATTTTTTCATGAAAAAAAACTATAATTCTCGAATAATATTTTCAATAGTTATGTTGTTCCCTAGACTGTGAGTGCGATTAACGAAGCAACTGTGTTGTTCCTGGCCTCCAACCACCAGTGCCAAAAATAATAATAAAATAAACCATGACCTTGTGGAGCTAGATGATATCACAAAGATCAAGGGAAAATAAAAATAAAATAAATAAATAATAATTTCCTAGTAATCTGATTTTCTCGGGAATCCTAATATATGATCTCATCTTGATGAATCATTTGGCTAATATTTCATCATATGTGCTCATGATTTGAACACCTTCTGTCTTCCTTGGGAACATATAACCTCAGCAAGATCTTTTCCAAACTTCGAAAGAATAAATTATTCTGATTTAATTACTCCGATAAAGTATTTTGATCGGAGTTGTAGCAGAGAAATTCATGTGCTCCATTAAAAGAAGCTGAAATTCCTTTGAAAAATAATATAGTTACGTACTAAAAAATATTGTTTGGTGAAACAAATGGCGTTTTTGCTTCTTTACCAATAAAACTTAGAACTGTGAAATATTTTTTTAACATTCATTTGTGAAGAGATAAATAAGTATTTTCTGATCTTAATTATATAATAAAATAAATAAAATATTCTTGAAAGCAAAAAAAATAAACCTAGCATCAAGGAGAATTTTGTATTTTAACAATGATTTTTTCATTATTATAATGCCAACTAAAAGGTAATTTTATATTTTTTCCGGATATAAAAATTAATAAACAACTAAAATACATGGTGAAAGAATGAAAATACTTTTAAAATTTAAAACATGGAGTTAAAAGGTGTTTTGGCTTTTCACAATGATTTTTTTGTAATTACCAAATCAGCTCAAAGACAATTTTATATTTGGTTAAAAAAAGCTTGGGTGCACGTGTACTACATCGAGAGGTGCGTGGGAGGCACTAGCATAATTTGGGTAGCATGTGCACCGCCTCGTGTTCAAAAATACCCTTTCGTCATGTCGTTAGAAGAGCCACCATGTTCTCTTCCATTTAGAGCAATGCATGTTGGCTTTGATGGTTCATTTTATCATCGACAAGCCTTTTTTCTTTCTTTCTCTCTCTCTCTCTCTTATTCTTAGAAAATTACAGCTTGGCTCTTTTTGTTTAATATTTTAACTTCAATCTTTATTCTTTTGATTTATAATTTATGTTCTTCACTCTTTCGTAGAAGTTTTATTTGTTTTCAATTTCATCCTTCTATCCGAATTTACAAATATTATGCTTTTCAATTCCCTCATTATTCTTTTGAATTCTAATTTTTATCCTTAACTCTTTTCTAAAAGTTTTATTTATTTCTAACTTCATTATTCAATCCAAATTAATGGCATTATATTTTCAAATATGGTCCTTATTGTTTTGATTTCTATTTTTTTTCTTGGCCCTTTTGGAAAAGTTATTATTCTTTTCAATCTTACACTTCAATATTGAATTTGTTTTTATTTTTTATGTCAATTTTGATTCTCATTCTTTTGATTGTTTTGGTCCTTTTGCTAAATTAATTTTCCCTTTCAATTTCACCATTCCATTAAATATAATTTTTTTTTGTATTTGAATTTTGATCCCCGTTCTTTTAATTGTTAATTTTTTAAATTCTTTTGTATAATTCAAATATTTTTTTTTCAATTTGATCCTTTAATATTTGATTGATTAGGAATTGGATTTCATGGTTTTCTCAAATATGATACTTCAGGTCTAATGACCCGGGTCATAGATTTAAAAAGTTAACATGATTTTGTTTTTTAAAAAATGCATTATTATTTTCTTTATTTTTTTATTGGGTTATCCCAGTTTCATTATCTAGGTTGCGAGTGTGGCGGAGTATCCTGGGTTGACTCAACGCTGATTACCAGGGTTACATGATTATCATGCTAACTCAGGTTAACCAGAACTGGTTTTTCTATTATTTTTTTACCTCATTTTGTTCTTTCATGTTTAATAGTTTGTGAATTGAGGTACATCATTTGTCTTCTTTTAAAAAAAATAATTTCCTTAGGTTATCTTAATCATTTTTCGTTTTGAATTTGATTCCTCTACAATCTTTTTTTTTTAATTGAATTAAAACTAGCTTATTCAACCCATATGGGTCTATGACCTCAGTTAGATATTTTTTTCCTTTATTAAAACATACCTCCAATAGCTGAACATTATTTTTTATGAAAAAAATTAATTTTACCTCGCGACGAAACGCAGACACTAAGTCTAGTTTATATGCTAACCCAACCTATTGTGTTAATAAAAAAATAAATACCTTTCTCAAGTGTGAGTGGTCTATATATATATATCCTCCATACTAATCCAATAATATAGCTTAACTAATGTTTTTTTTTTCCAGTAATGCCACAAGTCAGATCTTTTTTTTTTCAACCTTAAAAAAATATAAAAATATTAGGAAATCAAAATAGCCAAATAAAAAGTCCACAAGTCAAAAGGGAATAAATAACAAAATTTATACAGCCTCTGTTGACCTATATTGTGATATCTTTTCGAACTGCGATTGACTTAAAATTTTAACCCAGGGTAGGAGCACATGTCAGAAGATTTCATGTAAAATTTCAGCCAGATCCAACGGCCAGATTATGAATTATGATTCTTGCCGTAAAACTGGATACTTGCATATTTTATATCAAAGGAATAAGGATTAAATTCAAAACAAATACAAACTGGAGGATATAATTAAATTTTTAAATACTTGACATGAATACCAAGGCTCAGGAGAGAAAAAAAAAATAAGAAAAAATTCATTGCTGTCGAACCGCTGCTAGCCCGGTCAAACACGCCACTCCAACAGTTGCGCTGCCACTTTACTCGTCGGATGAGATGGTGATCAACAATTTTTGGCAATCAGAATACTCCCCACGCGCCTTCAAAATAGTACAGGGGATAATGACGCGTAAACACGTGGAGGGCATGACAAAATGGTTAAGTATAACTAAGGATAAAACAATTAATACACTGTTTGAATTCACAATGTTTCTCAGCACAAAATTTAGTTTTTTTTAAAAAAAATTGTATTAAAGACATGCAGTTACAAAAAAAATCCTAGCTTTTTCTTAGATGGACAACAGTTTCACAGGCCTATAATGCTGCCATACATTAGCAGCAACTATTTCCTTGCCTGACATTAAAGACAAGAGTCTGTCAAAGGTGATGGGTGCTCGTTGTTCGTGCATGGTGGAGCTGGTTGGCCAGATCAGCTTCGGTTGAATGTGGAGTTGGTTCTGTTATTGTCGTACATGGTGGCTATTACCATCGACCACGGTCAAGAGGGGAGGAGTTGTTGGCTGTCAGTTGGAGGATGGAAGCTTTTTGTGTTGTTGGTGGTGAGGAGTTGCTCGCTGTGAGTTGAAGGGAAGGGCTTGGATAGAGACAGATAAAAGAAAATGTCACGGGAGAACTATGATAAAATTATAATAGATATCGTGTGGTTTCTAACATGACATTTAGTCAAATTCTAGTATTTTTGAACAATAACTTTAATTAAATGTCGCATTCTAAGTGATGACATTCTAAAATTGTCTAAATTTATTTTTAATTTCTATGTCATTTAGCTATTTGTTTGTATTTTATTATATGCTAATTTCCCCATTTATACTAATAAAAGCAACAACGATGACAAGTGAAGCAGTGCTGTTGTAATGTCCTTGTAAGCCCTGCAGCAGGCTGTGTGCATTTAAAGCAGAAAGAAAGCA